>ERZ809224.62-NODE-62-length-131110-cov-19.793903_pt1 | contig 131110 bp, 128 predicted proteins | sample MGYA00520513_ERZ809224 | MGnify/ENA primary metagenome ERZ809224 (study PRJEB31576, sample SAMEA3212658) | Homo sapiens | biome: human-gut; feature: human gut; material: fecal | place: Sweden | collected 2012 ... | reverse complement strand
CGGAAGTGGAGCAAAAAGACGGCTGAGACTCGCAGACGCAATTGTGCGGTGTTGCTCTTGTATAATACAGCCGAAACGCGCTTGACGCAATCGCTATACCGCCGTATAATATAACAAAACAGACAAGGAGCGCTTTTATGGGACTTCAAAATTGCGGACTGAACATTGACGCGGCCAGACGGGAACTGAATCCTCACGGGACGTCGGAATTTCCCTGCGCCGGGTATTTGTGCCGTCTCAGCGACCTTCCCACGGACGCTATCATCTGGCACCGGCACGAGGAGCTGGAGATCATTTACATTCAGGACGGAACAATGAAGCTGCTGGTTCCCGGCGAGGAATACCATCTGGTGAAAGGGGAGATTGCCCTCATCAACAGTGACATCCTCCATTACGCCATCGGCGACCCATTCTGCGAGCTGCACTCCGCCGTGTTTTCCCATGTTCTGGTTTCCGGCGGAAACACGACCGCCTTTTACAAAAAATATGTCTACCCGCTGCTGGCGTTTCCCGGCTTCACGGTCTGGCGCACGGGGAGACAGGATTTGGCCGAAGACTTTCAGGCTGCTTTTTCCGCGCTGGAAACGGATGCCTTCGCCTGCGAGTTTACGGTCAGGGAGCGGCTTTCCAGAATTTTGCTGAGCTGCTTTCAGGCGTTCGCGCCCCAGCTTCCTACCCAAAGGTCAGAAAAAAATACGGACACCGTCCGCATTGAAAGAATGTTGGAATATATCCATACCCACTATTTTGAACCCCTCCAGCTCAGCGACATTGCGCAGGCGGCCGACTTAAGCGAACGGGAGTGCCTGCGGTGCTTCAACCGTACCATCGGCGATACGCCGGTGCAGTATCTATTGAAGCACCGGCTGCTGCGCAGCGCCGCAATGCTGCATTCCATGCCATCGGCAAGCATTGCGGAAATTTCGGCAAAATGCGGCTTCGACCACCCCAGCTATTACACCAAACAGTTCCGCCGCTTTTACCAATGCACGCCAAGAGACTACCGGAGTCAGCGCGTCTAGAAGGGGAGCGCGTCACCCGTTTTCCGGAAGCTTGTCCCCGATATACTGAAACCTTGGCCCATGATAGCCGTCCCGGTCTACGGTCTCGTTCCACATGGCGGCGGGACGCACCCAAAGGCCATACTCGCCGTACAGTGCGCGGTAGACCACCATCGGTTCCCGCGTCTCCGAATGGGTCGCGGTTCCGATGACCTCATAGAGTTTGCCCTTGAAATGCCGGTAAAAGCCGGTTTTGATATCCATAACAGTACCTTCCTGAAGAAGCGCGCCGGAGAAATTCTCCGGCGCGCAATGTCATATTAACCTGCCTTGGGAACGTTGTTACCTCTTGCGGTCATGTCCACGACCATGTTGGGATCGAACAGACCTCTGTCAGTGAACCGCTCTTTGTACCAGACCATGGTCTCACCGGTGACCATCAGACGATCCTGACGGACGTAGGTGTTATTCACCTCGGTCTTCGGCTCCTTGCCGTTGGAGATGAAGTAACGGAAATCGGCCGTATACATGACGTTGAAAGAAGTACCGGTGTAGTCGGACAGATTGCTGGCCTGAGCGAAGACAAAAGTGTCCAGATTTCCGATAATGGGCTTGATCTGCTGCGTCCAGCTCTGCAGGTCGGCGGTAATGCCTGCGGAATTCAGGTCACGATAGTTCTTATTGTCGTAGGTGTAGCATGCCAGACGGTAGCCCTTGGCCTTCAGCGCTTCCACAATGGCAATAGCGCCGGCCTTTTCCTGCTCATAGAAGTCGTTGCCCTTGGTGCTGACGTAGGAAGTGTTGCAGCGGTAGCCGAAGATGCCCTGACTGCCGGTCACGGCCAGAATGGCGCGGGCACCGCGATAGGAGAAGTCGGGATGGGCTTTGATGAAGTCCTCCAGAATGGGGACAAAATCGTAATTGCCGGTCAGGGTGTTATTGGAGCTGTCGATATACTGAGCCTTGATATCGCCGTTTTCATCCAGAACCAGCTTGTTGGCAAAGCCCGCGCCGCCGGCGTCGGCCACGCCGTCTTTGTTGCTGTCAACCATGTACTCGAAGTAGTTGACCATGGTCTCGGTGAGCATAAGAGGCTTCTTTCCCTGGGGGAGGAAAATGGACTTGGCCTCGAACTGATCGGTTCCGGAAACGGTCTGTCCGACATTCACGAAGTCGTCAAAATCCACCAGTACGTAGTTGTTGGCGTAGAGCTGCTCCAGAATCTTGGAGAACTCGTCGATGGTGACAAAGTTCTGATTGTACTTTCCACCAAGCTCCTTGTCGTTGAAGGCGCGGGCGGGGTCAGCAATCAGCACGTGGAAGCTGAGGTTGGGAATCTGGGAATAATCCTTGTACTCAACCAGAGAATTCATCGCGTTGACATACTCCGCGCGCTTTGTGCTCATATCGGGGTAGTTTGCAATATCCGGGAAGGAATCCAGCTTCTCAATGGCACCCTCATAATCATAGTTGGCGGCCAGCACGGCGGCCTCGTCCATAATCCGCTGATATTCTTCCTCCGCCGCTTGGGCATTGCTGATAGAAGCCTGAATCTCATTCTGCTTGATGGCATCGTTGACCCGCTTCTTCTCAATGGCGTTGGAGATCGCGCCGATGACGAAGGAGAGAATCAGGATCAGACACACGCAGGCAATCAGCGGGGGCAGGTAGACCTCCTTGAAGATCTGTGCCTTGGTCTTCCTGCGCCGACGCCGGGGATTGGCGGGGTCTACAGGTGCTTCCAGCGCTTCCTTATTCGTCAGGGGAGCAAAGTAAAGGTCATACAGCTTGGTGAAGACGTTGGGCTTCGCTTCCTTCGGCTCCTTTGGCTTGCGCTCACGGGGCGGCTTGGAGGCCTTTTCAGGCTTTTCCTTCCGGCGGCGGGCAGGCTTGTCCTCGACTTCCTCATCCGGGTAGTCGTCTTCATCCTCCGGCTCGTCGTGGAAATCGGCGTCATCCTCCGGCGCGGACTGGAAGTCGGAATCATCCTCCGGTGCGGCCTGCGTCTGATCGTCCTCGTCGTCCAGAAATTCCGTCCCATCAAAGTCCGAGTCGTCCTCCTGTTTGTTTGTGCCGAAATCGTCATGCTCCTGAGAATTGCGGCGAACGGCCTTGGGGGACAGAATATCGTCCAGATCAAGCTCGTCAACGGTCTCATCGGAATCCTCGTCCAGACCCAGACCGCTGAGATCCAGCTCGTCGTCGTATCCGTCGGCGACGGTTTCATCCAGCTTGTCACCGCCGGAAGGCACGTCGTCAAACTCGGAAAGATCTATATCTGCGCCGTCTTCGCCGTCCAAAAATGCCTTGGGGTCGAAGTCGTCATCATCGAAATGGAAATCCATGTCGAAATCGTCCTTAGCCATAGTTCATCCCTGCCTTTATGGTATAGTCAATAGTATTCTACCATCGACAAAGAAAAAAAGCAAGGGAAATCGGAAGAAAAGGTAAAAAAAGAGAAACAGGTCGAAACTGCGGGGTTTCGGGCGATAAAGCAAACGCGCGGACTTCCCATAGTTTCGGGGAAAGTCCGCGCATGGAAAAATCGATAAAATTATACGTAGCGGATGGAAATTTCGCCGAAGCTGGCATCGCAGTTGACGTGGATGACCTCCGCCGCATCGTCATCCGGCGCGCCGGAAACCGATACGCTTGCAAACGCGGCGCTCTTGGTCGGCTCCACCCGGAAACGGCTGGGGACGATCAGCACCAGCTCGCCGAAAGCGCAGTTCAGATCGACGGTGCAGTTCTCCGCAAGCCGCTCACATTTTTGCAGATCGACGTACAGACTGCCGAAGCTCACGTCCGCGCTGCCGCCGCCCAGGGTGGGCAGGAGGATGGTGTAGTGGTTTTCGCCGAAGGATGTGTCGCAGTCAAAGAAATTGCCGGTGCAGGTGCAGTGCTCTTTTTTGCGGCCGCTGTTTCTGGTGGGGTGGAAGGAAAAGCAGCCGCTGTTGTGCGTGCTGTTTTTCGACTTGCGAAGGGCGTCCACAAGCAGACTGCCGCCGAACAGCAGCAGGAAAAGCGGCAGAAGGAATTCCCGCCCCAGCCGGAAGGGGGCAAAGTTCAGATTGCTCAGCAGGAAATACAGTCCGAACAGGGAGCAGCCCAGCCGGAAGAAGGAAAACCGGGGGAACAGTCCGAAAATGCCGAACACCAGCAGCGCCGACGGCCAAAGCACATCCCAGAGCTTTGCGTGGAAGCTCAGAAGATAGGACGCCAGCATGATGCCGCCCACCAGGAGAATCCAGACGGCAAGGCCGATGCTGCTTTTCTTGCCGCCGTCCAGGGACAGCTCCCAGGCCATCTCCGGATGGTTATGTACGTCGCGTTCCGCATCGTCCGCCGAAACGATCTCAGCGGGCTGAACCTCTTTCCGTTCGATTCCCAGCAGCTCGTCGGTGGAGATGCCGAAAACCTCTGCCAGCTTCGGCAATGCGCTGATGTCCGGGCAGGACTGGTCATTTTCCCATTTGCTCACGGCCTGAGCGGTGACGCCCATCAGCTCCGCGAGGGCGTCCTGGGTCAGCCCCAGACGCTTGCGGTGGAAGACGATCCGCTTCCCCAATGTTTCTTCCATATTCTGTTGATCTCCTTTTCTATAATGAAGTACACGGCAGGGCGTTTGACTTGCCGGAAGGGTACCCGTCGTTGCAACTGCCTATATCATGCCATAGATAGGGCAAAAAAGCTATAAAATGTTCGTTAATATGGGAAGGAACTTTTTCCAACCAGTGGTTGAGACGGACTCAACCACTGGTTGCGGGCGGTTTTGCTTGCAATAACGGCTGGAATGTGGTATGCTTTACCTCAGAAAACGGAGGGAACGACATGGAAAAAATAACCAGCTTTACCATTGACCACATCAAATTGCAGCCGGGACTGTACGTCTCCCGGAAGGATAAGGTGGGAACGGAGACGGTGACGACCTTCGACCTGCGCCTGACGAAGCCCAACGACGAGCCGGTGATGAACACCGCCGAGGTGCATACCATCGAGCATCTTGCGGCAACCTACCTGAGAAACGAGCCAGCATGGAAAGACAAGGTGCTTTATTTTGGCCCCATGGGCTGCCGGACGGGCTTTTACCTTCTGCTGACCGGTGATTATGCATCCAAAGACGTTGTTCCGCTGGTGCTGGACTGCTTCCGCTTCATCCGGGACTATCGGGGAGAGGTGCCGGGGGCAAGCCCGAAGGATTGCGGCAACTATCTGGACATGAACCTGTCCATGGCAAATTATTGGGGCAGAAAATACGCCGCGCTGTTGGAGAACATTGACGACAACCGGCTGGTTTACCCGGAATAAGGAGAAAACAATGACAAAATTAGGAATTATTGGCGCAATGGACGTGGAGGTTGAAACACTGCTTTCCGAAATGGAGCAGGTGGCCTCCACAAAGAAAGCAGGCAGCACCTTCCACGAGGGCGTGCTGATGGGGCTTCCCGTGGTACTGGTGCAATGCGGCGTGGGCAAAGTCAACGCGGCGCTGTGCGTGCAGATCATGTGTGACTGCTTTGGCGTGACCCATCTGGTGAACACCGGTATTGCGGGGTCTCTTTGCGCGGAGCTGGATATCGGCGATCTGGTGGTGAGCCGGGACGCCATGTACCATGATTTTGACTGTACTCATTTCGGCTATCCCTTCGGCAAGGTTCCGGGGATGGATGTCATCGCGTTTCCTGCCGACGACACGCTGCTTGGCTACGCATTCGCGGCGGCGGAGGCGGTGAATCCGGGTCACACCCGGGTGGGCAGAGTCGCCAGCGGCGACCAGTTCGTGGCCGACCCGGCGGTGAAGGAAAAAATCGTCGCAAACACCCAGGGACTGTGTACGGAAATGGAGGGCGCGGCCATCGCCCAGACGGCCTACCGCAACGGCATTCCCTTCGTCATCCTCCGCGCCATCTCTGACAAAGCGGACGACAGCGCGGAAATGGACTATCCCACATTTGAAAAAATCGCCGCCCACCGCTGCGCCGAGGTCACCTGCAGGCTGGCAAAGCATCTGCATGAAGCGGAAATGATGAATTGATTGTATTCTCCGGGGAAAGCTACCTCCGGAGGGATTTAACATGACGGAAAAACAATACGGCGCTCTGGTGGCACGGATGGCGCCAAAATCGCCCATGTGGCGCGACTGCCTGAACGCTTTCTGGATTGGCGGGCTGATCTGTGTGGTCGGGCAGATATTCACAAACTGCTACGGCGCCTGGGGACTGGAAAAGCAGGACGCCGGTACGGCCGCGTCCATGACGCTGGTGGCGCTGTCCGCGCTGCTGACGGGTCTGAGCGTGTACGACGACATCGCCAAGCATGCGGGAGCCGGTACGCTGGTGCCTATCACGGGGTTTGCCAACGCCATTGCCGCCCCGGCCGTGGAGTTCAAGACCGAGGGCTTCGTTCTGGGCGTGGGCGCAAAAATGTTCACCATCGCGGGGCCGGTGATCGTGTACGGCCTGGCCGCAAGCGTGGTGTATGGGTTTATTTACTGGCTGTATACGATTCTATAAGAAGAGGCGCTGTCATCCGAAGTAAGGTGACAGCGTTTTTTCGTTCCCGCGAAAAAAGCGTTTTTCAAAATTCGGGCGTATTATGGGTATGACCGGTCAAAAAAGGAACGAGGTGACGCCCGTGAAGGATGAATCATTGTTGATTCCACAGTTCTCTATATTGATCCTGTGAATGCATAAGCTCAGAATGCGTGCCGCTTCCGATGATTTTTCCGGATTCCATTACGTAAATCTTGGAACAACCCTCAAGTGTTGAAAGACGATGCGTAATAAAAATACACGACATATTGGAAAAGTTATACGACAACATTTCGTTGATCTTTTTCTCGGAAACGGAATCAAGGTTACAAGTTGCCTCGTCTAAAATGAGTATTTGTGGATTTGCGAGAAGCGCGCGTGCCAAAGCGATTTTTTGCCGTTGACCATTTGAGAGGTTCTCACCGTTTTCACTTAAGACTGTATCGTAACCAAGTGGTAGTGTCTCAATAAACTGGTTCGCTAAACACATTTTACATACTGCTTCGATTTGCTCGTCGCTAATTTCCTCGTTCCCATTTGTCAAGTTGTTACGTATTGTATCTGCAAAAAAGAATGGGTTTTGCGATATATAGGCAATGGAATTTCGCAAGGAGGATAAATCAAAACAATCAATGTTTGTTCCATTTATTTGGATGTGCCCGGATTCCGGAAGATAGAATCGGAGGAACAACTTGGCAAGAGTTGACTTTCCACAGCCACTTTGTCCAACTATAGCGATTTTTTCACCCTTTTTAATGGACAATGCAACATTTTCTAGAACAAGCAGACCATTCCCATAACGAAAAGAAACATTTTTGACTTCTAAGAGGTCGATTGCTTTCAGAGTGGTCGTGGACGAAGATGCTGAGTCTTCAATGTCCAAATCCAATATATCATTTATTCTTTCTGCGGCAATTACCGCAGCTTGGATTGTCGGCTGTAGGTTGATTATATTCTTTATTGGTTCAATAAAACTGGAAAGGAGAGAATAAAATGTGATTAGTTTGCCGATTGTAATAATGTTAGCTCTTACAGAGTAAAAACCAATCCATAGAATTACAGCAATTCCGATTGCTTCTACAGCACCGGATAATGCATCTAAAGAAAATGAGAGAACATTATAACGCATTGCTGAATCAACAAATTGCGAGAATTTCTCGGATGCAGTTTCTTTGGAATGCTCTGAAATATTGAGAGTCTTTATTGTCTCGATTCCATCAATGCTTTCTTTGACATAGGACTGGAAAATAGCATTTGACTCCATTAAATGACGATTATTCCGCTCTAGAGGGGAGCAGTATGCGCAGAAGATGAGGGCGTATAGAATAATCACAATAAGAGATACGAGAAACATCTCTTTACTTATATTGAACAGAATCAACCCGCAACCCAGTACCATAAGTGTATCCAGCATGAATGTTATAGTAGCGGTCGAAATTGCTTGCCGGATGAGTGATGCGTCAGATAGTCTGGAAAGGTACTCACCGGTTCTGCGTGAGGACACAGAATCGACAGTCGCATCCATTATATGGCTATAATAGCTTTCTACAATTTCTATATCAACTGATTTTGATACTTTTGAGAGCAAAATTCCGCGAAGAAAATGAATTATGCCCATAACAAGGTAAAGAAAAATAAGGGACACGAAAATTGTTTGCAATGGGTGAACTGATAAAATGCCAGAGAAGCCCTCTTGGTGTGGTGAGAATGCCAGACTTGTATCATCACTGTGGGCGTCTGTATGGGCATCAGAACAGGAATCATTTTGCTCTGTTACGTCTGAGCTTGTACTGACAACATTATCAATAACAAGCTCAAATACAAGAGACCCGACGATTCCAATACAGGACACGATAATTGAAAGGAAAAATATACCAATGAGCTTTTTTCGCTGCACTTTTAGCAGAGAGAAAAAACTCAGCAGTGCATTAGGCATAAAATTGCCACGCTGAAAGGACTCAGTTGGTCTGAAAGAGACAACACATCCTGTCCAAATCGAAGAAAACTGTTCTGTGGAACAAACAACCCGACCATGAGATGGGTCTCCTATTAAGAAATGGCCATTGTGATATGAATAAATTACAACATAGTGGGGAAGCCTTGATCCTACAGAGACATGAGCAATGAACGGGAACGTCAATTTCCCGCTCTGTAATTCAGTGAGCAGATCATTTAAGTCTGACACAAGGGGTACAGTTTCGAAGCCTATCTTTGACCCAGCATCAACCAAGCCGTAAATATTGGAACCATTTTTATCCATTTTTGTCAATTTCCGATAAAAGGAAAGCGGCCTTTTCAACCCGTAGTACGCGGAAACCATGTAGAGACATGTAGGCCCACAATCACGTTCGTCGTGCTGAATTTTATACACTGGATGGCCCATTTTTTCTCCTTTACGTTATACATAGTAAATGTGGGGCAGCCTTAAAAGACTGCCCCACTCGGCAACCTATGGCATAGCTTTAAAATATCGTTTAGACACCATACCACTTGTCACCATTCCGGCCAAAAAATACGACAGTACCCCAGCCGTAGTGCTTGTGCGCGAAATAGAAATACGTTACGCCAATGGCGCTGGTTCCCCGACGCTCTTTTCCGCAATGCAGACATTTGACATTGTAACCGGCAGTTGTATTTCTGGCTTCGATTTCGGACATTGTACGCATAACATTTTCTCCTTCCTTGTAATATTATGTTTGAGTAGTATACACTACGAAACACCTTACATGATTTGAACGAGTCATTTGCTGCCTTACGCGAATTATTTTAACATACAATTTCAAAATGTCAATCTAAAATATCAATATGATAATGAAAAATCATTTTGACCACATATAATTATTTGAGGAGTGGTTTAAATGATTGCTGAGAGAATAAAAGAACTGCGTGAAGAAAAAGCATGGACGCAGACAGAACTGGCCAAAATACTGGGAGTAACAAGATCATGTGTAAATGCATGGGAGATGGGGATTTCTGTTCCCTCGACGCAGTATGTTGTAGAACTTGCATCGCTATTCCATATTTCTACCGATTTTCTGCTTGGAGTAGAGGCAACGGCAAGCGTTAGTGTAGAAGGCTTGTCAGATGAGGACATTCAGCTGGTTCATACCATTATTGATCATTTGAGATCACATAGATAATCTAGAAGATAAGTAAAGTGTTCTTCTTGATTGCTATATTGCAAAATTATCTTTTATAATGTCCAAAACCATATATAACAGGCATATTTAACAGAAAACATCCCGGCACATTCAAAGCGCCGGGATGCTGTTATTTTTTCAGGACTTCCCTCACGGTCAGAACATTTTCCACCACGGTGAAGCGGATATCGTACCCGGCGAAAGACAGTCCGTAGACGCGCTCCGGGCTTCGCTGATAGGAGGGACGGGGGTCGTGGGACAGAACGCCAATGGCGGCGTCCCGCTTGTCCTCCGGGAGCAGGGACAGAAGCGCGGGCGGGAAGCTGACGTTCAGCAGAAAATCCCCGGCGGTGTCCGTGAAGCCGCCGGTGGCGTCCGGGTGGCAGTCGCCGTAGGGAATGTAGGGCTTGATGTCGAAAATCGGGGTGCCGTCCATCAGATCTGCACCGCCCACGTGCAGAACCGTACCGAATTCCCGGGTCTGCTCCACGCCCAGAAGACGGACGCTGGACAACCCCAGATTGTTGGGGCGGAAGGGGGAACGGGTGGCGAAGACGCCCATCCGGGTGTTTCCGCCCAGCCGGGGCGGGCGCACGGTGGGCGACCAGCCCTGCCGGACAGCTTCGGAAAACTGCCAGATGAGCCACAGATGGGAAAAGTCCTCAATGCCCCGCAGAGCGTCGGAATTGCGGAATTCCGGCTCGAAGACGATGGTGGAGCGGAGGGCTTCCACCAGCCCGCTCTGCCGGGGGATGCCGAATTTGGTGGCAAAGTCGCTGTGCATCCGGGCAATGACCTGAATATTGACCGTATCCATTACGCTCTGACCTTTCTCAAGCAGAAAGTGACCGCGAAAATTGCGGCAAGCCCCAGACTGATGGCCGCGCCGGCGGAGCAGCCGGAATAGTAGGAAACCGTCAGCCCGACGACCCCGGCGAGAAACGCAAACAGCACGGAAAAACCGTGGTACTGTTTCAGATTCCGGGCGACGTTCCGCGCGGAAGCGCCGGGCAGCACCAGCAGGGAGTTGAGAATCAGCAGACCAACGCTGGAAATGGACAGCGTCACCACAACGGCGATGGCAGCGGTGAACAGCGTCTGAGAAAGTCCCACGGGAATGCCCCGGGAAGACGCCAGCTGGGGGTGAATGGCGGTGAGGGTCAGACGGTTGCTGTAGAAAATCCAGAAAACGATCACCGCCAGCAGCACCAGCGCCAGCATTCCGATCTCCCCCGGCGTGACGGAGAGAATGTCGCCGATGAGATATTTATTGTACCGGGTGAAGCTGCCGCCGCCCACGGTGGCAACGAAAATGCCCAGCGCAACGGCGGAGCTGGAAAACACGCCAATCAGGGTATCCGCCGCCTGATTGGAGCGGCTTCTGACAAAGGAAAACAGCAGGGCAAACACCACGCTGAAGCCAACCGCCGCCCAGATGGGGGCGGCCACGCCGCAGATAATGCCGATGGCGATGCCCGTAAAGGCGGAGTGTCCCAGAGCGTCGGAGAAAAAGCTCATGCGCCCGGTGACGATCATGGTGGAGAGAATGCCGAACAGCGGCGCCATGAGCAGCAGCGCCAGCAGGGCGTTTTTCATAAAGTCCCAGTGGAGCATTTCAAAGGGAAGTGCGTCCCAGATCGCGTACCAGATACTCATGCGCGGCCTCCTCTCATGTGGAAGGTGCGGTGGAATTCCTCGGAATCCAGCACGGTTTGCGGGTCGCCCTGAATCAGAACGCCGTGGTCGATGAGCACCACCTGATCGGCGTACCGGGGCAGCAGGGAAAAATCGTGGGTGGTCATCAGGATGGACAGGTCATAATTCTTGCGGATCTCGTCCAGCATGTCCATCAATGTCTCCATGCCCTCCACGTCCACGCCGGAAAGCGGCTCGTCCAGAATGAGAATGTTGGGAATGGGTTCCAGCGCCAGCGCCAGCAGCACCCGCTGCAATTCGCCGCCGGAGAGGGTTCCTACCCGCTTGTTGACCAGTTCCTCTCCGTGTACCCGGGAAAGGCACTCTGCCACCGTGTCCTTCATGGCCTTGCCGAGGCCGAGAAAAGCGGGGCGGCGGCTCATGCAGCAGGCGAACAGGTCGGACACGCTGACCGGGTCGCTGGGGTCAAAAGCGGGACTTTGGGGAACGTAGCCGATGCGGGGCTTTTTGCTTCGCTGTCCCGGCTCGGAAAAGGCGATGACGCCCTCGTACTCCCGTTGTCCCAGAATGGCTTTCAGGAAGGTGGATTTGCCCGCGCCGTTGGGGCCGATGATGGCGGCCATTTCGCCGCAGTGGACGTGAAGATTCACGTCCTTCAGAATGCAGTCGGTTCCGATTTTCACGGACATATTCTCTACCCGAAGGCAGCAGGAATGGCCGCAGGAACCGCCGTGATGTGATAGATTCATCCCAATGCCTCCTTGATGGTGTCAATGTTGCGGTACATGGCGTCAAAGTAGCTGTCACCAGCCATGGCCATGTCCAGCGAATAAACAGTCACGCCGGTTTCCCGGGAAATGACCCCGGCGGCGGAGGTGCTGCCGTTGCGCTCGGTAAAAATCGCGGGCAGATCATTTTCACGGACAACGCCGATCAGGTGTTTCAGCTCCTGAGCGGAGGCTTCACTGCCGGATTCTTCCTCCACCGCTTCCAGAATGGTCAGATCAAACGCCTGAGCAAAGTAGGAAAAGCCGTCATGAAACGTCACCAGTTCCCGACATTTAAGGCCGGACAGGCTGGATTCTCCATAGCTTTGCAGTGCGTCCAAATCTTCCAGCAGTCCGTCCAGATTAGCGGAAAATGTGTCCGCATATTCGGGATATCTCTGGGAGAGTCCCGTGCAGATGTTTCCGGCCATTATCTTAGCGTTTTCCGGGGAGAGCCAGATGTGGGGGTCGTCCTCGTGGTGGTGATCTTCATGACCGTGGTCGTGTTCTTCCTCCGCGTGCAGGAGGGCGGTACCGTCGGAAGAATCGATGATATCCGAATCGTCCAGAATACTGTCCAGAAAATCCTCCAGCCCTGCGCCGGAGATCACGACGGCCTCGGCGGCCTCCGCCGCCTTTACCTGACGGACGTTCAGGGAGTAGTCGTGCAGGCAGGAGACGCTTTCCGTCACCAGTCGGGTGACGGTGAGGGGCGTACCCTCGCAGAGCCGGGAGGTAAATTCATACACGGGCAGGGTCGTAGCGGCAATTTGTGCCGGCTGTGCCTGAGATCGGCAGCCGCTGAGCAGCATCAGCAGTGCCAGCAGAACCGGAAGTAAACATTTTTTTTGCATTAACGTTCATCCTTCAACGCTTATATCTGCTTCCATCATATCATCTTTGTCAAGAAAAAAGGAGCCTGCTATCACAGGCTCCCCATCGGTATGTATCACGTTAATGCTTCTCCATCCAGTCTTTTACCTTGGTCTTTGCCATGCGGACAATATCCTCGGCAGGGTAGATGGAAGTCTCTCCGCCGCCTACGTGCAGGAAGTACAGGCCCTCGGGCGTCTGGTACAGGTCTTCCTCGTAACCAGCGGGATCGCCCAGCTGGCTGAAGGAATAAGCCTTGATCAGCGTTGCGGTCTCAGTGTCGTATGTTTTCTTGCAGATGACCTTCTTCATGGAACGAACCTCCTTTACTGTTGAATTCCATACAACTGATATTATACAGTTTTTTGTCCAGAAATCAAGGGCTTATTCCAATATGTTACAATTTCTGCAAAAAGATTGGAAGGTATACTATTTTTTTAATACAGTGAAAGCGTATTTCTATATGCAGATTGCACAATAGAATTTCCTGATTCTGGAAATGCTTCCCGCTTGCTCATAGACTGCTTCGGTGGTATAATGGGGCCAAAAAAGGGAGGCGGAGAAATGAAGGACTTTCCATGTTTTGCCACAGACGACGGCGTGGCCAGCCTGATCTTAAAGGAAATTCCCTATCGGAAGGAAGCCTATATCCGCTTTCAGGACGTACAGCCGGGGCGGTTCGCGCCCTTTTTGCAGGAGTGCGTTTCCTTCTGCCGCATGGCGGGAGCGGAGAAGATATATGCTCAGGGCCACGAGGAATTGTCGCAGTATCCGCTGCACGCCGCCGTTTACGAAATGCGGGGAAAAGCGTGGGTGGATACGAAGCTGCTGGAAAACATCTTTCCGGTGACGGAAGCCACGGCGGAAACATGGCGAAAGCTCTGCAACGAGCGGATGCGCGGCGTTGACTGCGCCGCGACCCAGACCGCCGGGGATGAAAAGAAAATTCTGGAATCCGGCGGCGCGTATTTTGTCCACAGCGCCGGGGAACTTCTTGGTATTGGCTGGATGAAGGGCACCGAACTTCTGGCGGTGTGTTCCGTGAAACCCGGGGCGGGGGAGCGGGTAATGCACACGCTTATGTCGCTGGTGGAAGGCGCGGGAATGACACTGGAAGTTGCGTCCACCAATGCAAAAGCCATCCGCCTGTATGAAAAGCTGGGCTTTCTGCGCACGGCGGAGAAAGTGCGCTGGTACCGGGTCGGGTAGAAATCATGCGGCATCCCGTTTGACACCGTGGATAAAATATGCTATCGTATATTGGGGTCTATCTGAAAACCATCAACACGCCCAAACAGCGGGGCTTTTCCGCCTGCTGTGCACCATTTTTCCTTGCAATACACAAAGTATTCCTGCGAAAAAATGGCTTCATCAGGCGAAAAATCCCTTGCTGTTGGTCATGTTTCCGGTTTTCAGATAGACCCCAGAAAAATAAAGCAGTATTTGTCGGTTGAGAAACCGGCTTCATCGGAGGAAAAGAATGCGGTTTGGGCGAGGATTTATCATATTGCTGTCGCTGCTGCTTGCGGGGCTGATCCTGCTTGCTTGGCACGAAGAACCGAAACAGGGGACGACCCTTTCTCTGGAAATTTCCTCCGGCAGCTCGAAGGAGAAGATCACCTGCTGGCAGTCGGATTCCGGGGAGAGCTACTTTTTCCTGCCGTCCTACGGGGAGCTGGACGAGGCCAGATTCCGGGTCGGCGGAAAGGGAACGCTGGCGCTGGACGGCACGGTGCTGATCGACGGCATGTCCTGCGGCGGTTTGGTTCTGGACAAGCCCTACAATCTGACGAACGGGGCGGGGGACAGCATGGGAAGCGTTACCTTTGTCCGGTCGGGGAATGTGGCGGCCATCTATCTGGACGTGGCTTCCGGCAGCATGGACTATATTCATGAAGATCTTGACCACAGCGAGTCCGGCCGCATCCGGGTCTACAAGGCCGACGGAAGCCCGGACTATTCCGGGCGGGTCAAATCCATAGGCGGGCGGGGACAGTCCACATGGGCGGCGGCCAAAAAGCCATACAGCATGACCCTTTCTGACAGAGCCGACCTTCTGGGCATGGGCAAGGCAAAAAAGTGGATCTTGCTGGCGAATGCCTACGATTCCAGCCACCTGCGCAACAAAATCGTACTGGACGCTTCTGCCGCAGTTGGGCCGCCCTACACGCCGGAATGCCGGTGGGTGGATCTGTACCTGAACGGCGAATATGCGGGGCTGTACCTGCTGACCGAGCGGAACGAGGTAGATCCCGAGCGGGTCGATATTGCGGGAGACGGCAGCTTTCTGGTGTCCAAGGACTGGGAGACCCGCTTTATTTCCCGGAAGCGAACCTATTTTACCACGGATTCCCACGCGGCGCTTCGCATTCTTTATTCGGACATTTCTACAGAGGAACTGAAAAGCACATGGCAGTCGGCGGAAAACGCCATTCTTGCCGAGGACGGCATTGACCCGGTCACGGGAAAGAGCTGGCAGGGATTGATTGACATGGACTCCTGGGTCAGAAGATTTCTGATCGAGGAAGTTTTTGCAAACATTGACGCCGGGATACGCAGTCAGGCGTTTTTCCGGGACGGTGCGGACGGAAAGATCTGCGCCGGGCCTGTGTGGGACTACGATCTTGCGCTGGGGAACAGATATGCGTGGCCGAAGCCCAGCGCGAATATGGCCTTTGCCAGTATCGAAGGCATCTGGGGCTCCGAGTGGTACGCAAAACTTTACTTGAAAGAGGTATTTTACAGCCGCTTGACGTCAGTTTATGAAACGGAATTCCGCCCGCTGCTGGACTACATAGTGGGTGAGCAGATCGACCGGTACGCGGAGGAAATTTCCGCCGCCGCCGCTATGAACCGTCTTCGCTGGGGAACGGGAGACGCCGCGTTGGAAGCAAAGTGGATGAAGCATTATCTGTCGGAGCGTATAGAATTTCTGGACAGCCTGTGGCTGAAAAACGAGCATTACTGCAAAGTCACCGTTTTCCTGGAAGACGGCGTCAGGCTGCGCTACTATGTCCGCCCCGGAGAGGTCATGCCAGAGCTTCGGGATTACATCAGTACGCCGTTTGTCACTTACGATGGCTGGTATAATAAAAAGACAGAGGAACCGTTTGATTTGTCCCAGCCCATATGGGAGGACACGGACATCTATCTGAAGTATACCCAGAACCAGCAAGCCGCGGAGGAGGAATACGCCACGGAGGAAGCTTCCATTCTCCGCTACGCACCGCTGGCGGCATTTATGGTGCTGGGGGTACTGATCGTCGCGGTGGACATCTACCGCAGCCGAAAGGAGGGCAGACATGGGAGAACCAAAACCGGTCAACTTTCGTCATGAGCTGAAATACCTCATCAGCAGCGCGGAGGTGACCATGCTCAGAACCCGGCTGTCGGGGCTGATCTCTCTGGACGCCCACGCGAAGAACGGGCATTACACCATCCGCAGCCTGTATTTTGACGACTATGACGATTGCTGTCTTCTGGAAAATGAAAACGGCACCGATCCCAGAGAGAAATTCCGCATCCGCATTTACAACGGCAGCGCCGAGCGCATCAGTCTGGAATGCAAGCGTAAGGAGCGGGGGATGACCCATAAGACAACCTGCCCGCTGACCCGGGAGCAGACGGAGCTTCTGATGGCGGGAAAGATAGTGCCCAATGTGGCCGATCGGCCGCCCCTTCTCCAAAAGCTCACGGCGCAGATGATGACCCGCCGTCTGCACCCCGTGGTCATCGTGGAATACGAGCGCATTCCCTTCGTTTACAAGAACGGCAATGTCCGCATTACGCTGGACACCAACTTAGTTTCCTCCAGCGATGTCAGTCAGTTCCTGCGTGAGCGGATACCCCACCGGCCGGTCATGCCGCTGGGACAGCAGCTTCTGGAGGTCAAATATGACGCCTACCTGCCGGACTTCCTGTATCAGAGTCTTCAACTGTCCGACTTAAGACAGACGGCATATTCCAAGTACGCACTGTGCAGAAGATATACAAGATAAGGAGAGAGTTATGAGCTTCAAAGATATTTTCAAGAAATCCTTTCTGGAGGGCTTTACCTCCACGGAGATCACCACGCTGACGGTGGTCGCGGCACTGGGCGTGGCGTGTCTGCTGGCGCTGTACATCTTTTTCGTCTACCGGGTCGTGACCCGGAAGACCTTCTATTCCAAGAACTTCAACATTACGCTGGCCGGTGTCACCGTGATCACGGCGTCGCTCATTCTCACCATGCAGTCCAGCGTGGTGCTGTCGCTGGGCATGGTGGGCGCGCTGTCCATCGTCCGCTTCCGTACCGCCATCAAGGAGCCGATGGATCTGATGTTCCTGTTCTGGTCGATCAGCGTGGGCATTATCTGCGGCGCGGGACTTGCTCAGGTGGCGGTCATTCTGTCCGTGGTGATGACCCTTGGTATCCTGATTCTGGACAGACTGCCCGTGGCGCGCGCGCCCATGATCTTTGTGGTCAACGCCGATAACTTCGACGCGGAGGACGCGGTGGTGGAGACCGTGCGAAAATACGCGAAGCATTACCGCATCAAGTCCCGGAATCTGGCGGAGAATTCTCTTGATCTGGTTCTGGAGCTGCGGACGGACGAGGGCGGTAAGCTGGTCCGGGAAGTGATGGGGCTTGCGGGCGTGACTTCCGCGTCTTTGCTTGCTCACGACGGCGAAGTTACATTCTGACCACTGTACAGGAAAAATACTTGACAGGCAGAAAAGTCTGTGCTATAATACCCGACAGTCAAGGAAATGTACTTGACACGGGAGGTTCTGAATGGACGCGCTGGAAATGTCGCTTCTGTATGACTATTACGGTGGACTGCTGACAGGCAAACAGAGGCAATGCTTTGATCTGCGCTACAATCAGGATCTTTCTCTGGGCGAGATCGCTCAGGTGATGGGCGTGAGCCGTCAGGCCGTAAGCGACAACCTGACGCGGACGGAGGCGCTTCTCCGGAAAATGGAGGATAGCATCGGCTGTGTCGGCCGGGATCTCAAGAACCGGAATGCGCTGCGGACGATTCTGGACGCGGCGGAACGCCTGAAAACGTACCCGGATGAAACCGTTTCAGTTCTGGCAGGGGAGATCATCGAAGCTGCTCAGGACTTTGAGGAGTAAAGTATGGCATTTGAAGGCTTAACCGAAAAGATTTCCGCGACCTTCAAAAAACTGCGCGGCAAGGGACGCCTGAAAGAGGCGGACGTGAAGGAGGCTATGCGGGAGATTCGCATGGCGCTGCTGGAAGCGGACGTCAGCTATAAGGTGGTCAAGGATTTTACCAAATCCGTCACCGAGCGCTGTGTCGGCGCCGACGTTCTGGAATCCCTGACTCCTGCCCAGATGATCGTGAAGATCGTCAACGAGGAGCTTTGCAAGCTCATGGGCAGCGATACCAAGCATATCAACATCAACCCCAACGGCCCGACAGTCGTCATGCTGGTGGGCCTGCAGGGCGCGGGTAAAACCACCAACGGCAGCAAGCTGGCCGGACTGATGAAGCGGCAGGGGAAGAACCCGCTGCTGGTCGCCTGCGACATTTACCGTCCCGCCGCCATTCAGCAGTTGAAGGTCTGCGGCGAAAAGCTGGGCATTCCCGTGTTTGAAAAGGGAACGCAGGACCCGGTGCAGACGGCGAAAGAGGCCGTCCTCTACGCCCGTCAGCACGGCCACGACATGGTGTTTCTGGACACCGCCGGCCGTCTGCATGTGGACGAGGCGCTGATGAACGAGCTGAAAAACATCAAGGCCACCGTCAAGCCCGACGAGATCATGCTGGTTGTGGACGCCATGACCGGACAGGACGCGGTGAACGCCGCTCAGAGCTTCAACGAGTGGCTGGATATTGATTCCGTGATGCTGTCCAAGCTGGACGGCGACGCGAGAGGCGGCGCGGCGCTTTCCGTCCGCGCAATCACAGGCAAGCCCATCAAGTTCGCCGGTATCGGCGAGAAGCTGGAGGACATCGAGCCGTTCCATCCTGACCGGATGGCCAGCCGCATTCTGGGCATGGGCGATGTGCTGACCCTCATCGAGAAGGCAGAAAAGGCTTACGATGCCAAAAAGGCCGCCGAGATGGAGGAAAAGCTGAAATCCAACCGCTTCACCCTTCAGGACTTTTACGACCAGATGGTGCAGATGAAATCCATGGGCTCCATGGAGGAAATTCTCGCCCAGATGCCCGGCGGCGGAAACCTCAAGGGCGTCAAGTTGGACGAAAAGGCCATGGCGCACACCGAAGCCATCATCCTGTCCATGACCCCCAAGGAGCGGGAAAAGCCCGAGATCATCGGCGCAAGCCGGAAAAAGCGCATTGCCGCAGGCGCTGGCCTGAAGGTAGAGGACGTGAATCGGCTTCTTAAATCCTTTGAGCAGATGCGCAAGCTCATCAAGCAGTTCTCCGGCCCCGGTGCGGGGAAGAAAATGAAGCGCATGGGCCGTATGGGCGGCTTTGGCGGCTTCCCCGGCTTCTGAGCCGAGGCCGTATTGATTCGTTCGCTGTAAGCAAATATGCTTTGCGATATAGATTTATAGATTATTTATGGAGGTGAAACTCTCATGGTTAAGATCAGACTGAGAAGAATGGGCGCGAAGAAGGCTCCTTACTACCGGATTGTTGTCGCTGACTCCCGTTCTCCCCGTGATGGCCGCTGCATTGAGGAGATTGGAACTTACAATCCTCTGACCCAGCCCGCTACCATCACCGTCGATGCCGAGAAGGCTCAGGCATGGATCAAGAACGGCGCTCAGCCCACTGACACCGTCCGCGGCCTGCTGAAGAACGCCGGCGTGCTGTAAGATCCGCAAAGGAGAATTCCGCAATGAAAGAACTTTTGCTGTATATGGCAAAGAATCTGGTGGATGATCCTGATGCCGTCACCGTAACCGAAACCTCTGACGAGGAAGGGAAGGTGCTGGAGCTTCGTGTTGCCGAGGGTGACATGGGCAAGGTGATCGGCCGCCAGGGACGGATCGCCAAGGAGATCCGCACCATTATTAAGACTGTAGCCCAGCGCACAGGCGAGAAGGTCACGGTCGAAATCGTGGATTAAACGAGGATGCGTGACATTTGTCACGCATTTTTCGTTATCCCGGCAATCTGACATGAAATCATCTGCTCTTATGAGCAGTAGGGGAGAACCTAAATGAAACTTCCATATATTGAAGCCGGTGAGATCGTCACCACCCACGGCGTCCGGGGAGAGGTGAAAGTCCTTTCCTGGCTGGACAGCCCGGAAATGCTCTGCGAATTTGACCGCTGCCGGATAAGCGGCAGGGAATACGTCATGGATTCCGTTCGGGTGCAGAAGACCTGCAATCTGGTCAAGCTCCGGGGCGTTGACACCATGGAGGACGCCCAGAAGCTTCGGGGGAAAACCATGGAGCTGTACCGGGAGGATATCTCCGACGAGCTGATCTTCGCCGCCGAGCTGGTGGACGTGGAGGTCTACGCAGACGGTGCGTGCATCGGCAAGATCAAAGAGGTGCTGGACTACCCCGGCAACAGCGTCTACGTCGTGCAGGGGGAACGGGAGTACCTGATCCCCGCGGTGAAGGAATTCATTCTTTCCACCGATCTGGAAAGAAATCAGATGCAGGTGAAACTGCTGAAGGGAATGGCAAGCGATGAGGATTGACATTCTGACGCTGTTTCCCGACACGCTGGGGGATGTGCTTTCCGAAAGCATTCTGGGGCGCGCGCAGGAGCGGGGATATATTTCCATCGAAGCCCACCAGATACGGGACTACACCGCAAACAAGCAGAATCAGGTGGACGACTATCCTTACGGCGGCGGGCGGGGCGCCATCATGCAGGCTGACCCCTTATACCGCTGCTGGGAGGCGGTGTGCGACGAGGCCGGTGGGGCGGTGCATACCGTCTATCTGTCCCCCTGCGGGCATACCTTCCGTCAGGCGGATGCCATTCGCCTGAGCAAGCTGGACAATCTGATTTTGGTCTGCGGCCATTACGAGGGCATTGACCAGAGGTTTATTGACGAGTGCGTGGACGAGGAAATTTCTCTGGGTGACTTTGTCCTCACCGGCGGGGAGATTGCCGCCATGGCGGTGACGGATGCGGTGTGCCGCATGGTTCCGGGGGTGCTTGCCGACCCGGAGTGCTTTGAGGACGAGAGCCACTTCAACGGCCTGTTGGAATACCCCCAGTACAGCCGTCCGGCGGTATGGCACGGTCGGGCGGTGCCGGAGATCCTGCTCTCCGGCAATCACGAAAAGGTGCGTCAATGGCGGCGGAAGCAGGCGCTTCGCCGCACCCGGGCGCGGCGGCCGGACATGTATGCACAGCTGGATTTATCGTCGAAGCAGGACAAGAAGCTGCTGAAGGAAATGGAGGCGGAAGACCGTGAACAAGCTGAAAACTCTGAAAACATGGGTGCAGGAGAGTAACCGCATCGTCTTTTTCGGCGGCGCGGGAGTTAGTACGGAGTCCGGAATCCCGGATTTCCGGAGCGTGGACGGGCTGTACCACCAAAAGTTCGACTATCCGCCGGAGGTTATCATCAGCCACAGCTTTTATGAGCGGAATCCGGAGTATTTCTTCCGGTTTTATCGGGAGAAAATGCTGCCGCTGGGCTTTGAGCCCAACATCACCCACAGGATTCTCGCAAAGTGGGAGCAGGAGGGAAAGCTTCTTGCGGTGGTCACCCAGAACATCGATGGCCTGCACCAGAAGGCGGGGTCGAAAAAGGTCTATGAGCTGCACGGCTCGGTGCTGCGCAATTACTGCACCCGCTGCGGCAAATTCTACAGCGCCGAATTTGTCAAAAATGCACAGGGCATTCCCCGGTGTAGCTGCGGCGGCATCGTCAAGCCGGATGTCGTCCTTTACGAAGAAAGTCTGGACGAACAGACCATTGCGGGCAGCGTGAAAGCCATCCGTAGTGCGGACATGCTCATCGTGGCAGGAACCAGTCTGACGGTGTACCCGGCGGCGGGGCTTATCAATTATTATCGGGGCAGCCGGCTGGTGCTCATCAACCGGGACGAGACACCTTATGACGACCGCGCCGATCTGGTGCTGCACGAAAGTCTTGGGGATGTCTTTTCCCAATTCGCATGAAAATCAGGGAGGAAGCACAGCTTCCTCCCTGAAAGTTTATGTTTTCTTTCGCATTCTGCGGGATTTCCATTGGGCATACATCCGGAACACGGTAGACCCCAGCAAAATGCCTACCGCCATGATACCGGCAATGGCGGCGGTGTTCATGCCCCTGTAGGCAAACATATCCATCTCGCCCCGCACGGCGAAATTCATGGTGTAGTACACCCCCGCGCCGGGAATCAGAGGGAAGGCAGACACCAGCAGATAGGAAATGGCGGGATATTTGCGAATTCTCGCCATGATCTCGGAATACAGGGACGCGAACAGGGATGCCCAGAAGTAAGAGAGAATCTCGCTGAATCCCAGCCGCTGGCTGAGCCAGAACACCACCCAGCACGCAATGCCGCCGATGGTGCAGAGAATGCCCCCGGGGCCATGAATATTGAACAGAATGGAGAAACCAAAGCATCCGATGCAGGCGAACAGGCACTGCGCCAGAACGGAATGGTCAACGGCAGGTGCGGAAACCGGTGCGCCCCACAGCCGCTCGGCAAGCGACCATGCCGTGGCCGTTCCCACCGCCAGAGCCGCCGCGATCAGGAACACCTGAACGATCCGGTTGATGCCGGAATTGGTGTCGCCGTAGATGATGTCCCGCATGGCGTTGGTGAACAACAGGCCGGGAACGAGGATCATCAAAGCGCCGATGGTAATGGCGTCTGGATTCTTTGCAATGCCCATAGCGCCGAAGGCATAGGCCAGCAGCGCCATCAGGAAGGAAGCGGCAATGGTTCGGAAGAACTGGTTAGTGTCCTGCGCGTCCAGAAACCGAATTACAAGTCCTACCAGTATCCCGCAAATACCGGCGCAGAGGCCGTCCAGAAAATTGCCGCCGAACAGCAGTCCGAAGCCCAGAGCGCCCAGAAAATACCCCAGGTAGATGATGGAAACCGGATAGGTCAGCCGTTGGGCGCGGGTGACCTCCATCCACCGCTGGGCTTCCTTCGGCTCCGGCGTTTGACTGCAATAGGCGCGACTCAGGCCGCTGAATTTTTCTACAGAGTCCAGATCGTTGCCGTGGGAGCCGATGCGGCGCATCCGGGTGATGGGGGTGCCGTCCTCCATCATGACGGTGACGATCAGGTAATTGGGAATGGCGAACACTTCCGACGCGATGCCGTAGCTACTCAGCACCCGGCTGACGCTTTCCTCCACCCGGAACGTCTCCGCGCCGCACATGGCAAGCTCATAGCCAAGGTCGGTGGCAAGATCCAGTAAAATGTTATAGTCCATGGGAATCCCCCAGTGTCATAGTCTGAAAGCAGTAACAGTATACCATACGCCCTGAAAAATACAAGCCGGTTTTTGCATCCAAAACACGGCTAATCGAACAGAGTAGGGGACAGGGGGTTATCCAATGCGTCGAAGCACATCAGAATCTGTTCCCGGGAGGTCTTTTCCACGGCAAGATCGATGGGGAGTTCATCTCTGCCAAACAGGCCGATTCCGGTTGTTTCAATATTTTTCTGAAATTCGCCGCTTTCGTATTTGCACAGCACAAAGCACTTTACGACCCCGTAGACGTAGTTCGCGACGTTGTGCTTCCGCCAGTCCTGAACGGCAATCAGGCGTTCCGCCTTGACGGTGAATCCGGCTTCCTCCCGGACTTCCTTTTCGGTGTTGGACGCGATGGACTGGTCAACGTCGCACCAGCCGCCGGGCAGACACCATGTGCCGTTATTTTCATGCACAAGCAGGATTTTGCCGTCGATAAAAACAGCGGCTCTGGTATCGATTTTCGGGGTCTGATAGCCAGTCTCATTGCAGAACAGATCGCGGACTTTCTCCATGGAAATATCCGTTTTCGCGGAGATCATCTCCGCGGCGATTTCCCGCAACTCAGCGTACCGCTCCCGGTCATATTTGTCCTTCCCGTATTGAAGCCCCGCCTGTGCAATGCTCTGAATGCGGATGGCGTAATCCAGCAGCCTGTCGTTCATGCGCCCTATTCTCCTTTTCTCGACATTTCACCAGAAATCACTATACCATAGCCATCCGCGTTTTTCAACAGAAAACCGCCCGAGGGAAAACCCTTGCAAATAAAATTCGGCTATATTATAATACAGTCAACCAAACGATTGGAGGTACGTTTTTATGAGTGCAACCGTTTATTTTTCTCCTGTTATCACCCCGGAGAAGGTTCTGGACATGTTCAGGCTGGTGGACAAGACGCTCCCCGGCAATATCGCGATCAAGCTGCATTCCGGTGAAAAGGGAAATCAGAATTTCCTTGGCCCGGAGTTCTGGAAACCTGTGATCGACTACGTCGGCGGCACCGTCGTGGAGTGCAACACTGCCTATGGCGGCGCCCGCAACACCACCGAGAAGCACCGCAAGCTGATGGACGAGCACGGCTGGAGCCGCTATTTCACGGTAGATCTGCTGGACGCCGAAGGCCCCGATATGCAGCTGGATATCCCGAACGGCAAGGTCATCAAGAAAGATTTTGTCGGCAAAGATTTGAAAAACTACGACTCCATGCTGGTACTTTCCCACTTCAAGGGACATCCCATGGGCGGCTACGGCGGCGCACTGAAGCAACTGTCCATCGGCGTGGCATCTTCCTACGGCAAGGCGTATATTCACGGCGCGGGCGTGCCGGAAAACCTCTGGACGGCGGATCATGATTCTTTTCTGGAATCCATGGCAGACGCAGCCAGCAGCGTTGTGAATTACTTCCACGGCAACATGATTTTCATCAACGTCATGAAGAACATGAGCGTTGACTGCGACTGCTGTGAAATTGCGGAAGACCCCTGCATGGCGGACATGGGCATTCTGGTTTCCACAGATCCCATTGCCATCGATCAGGCGTGCATCGATCTGGTGTACGGCTGCGATGACCCCGGCAAAGCGCATTTTCTGGAGCGCGTGGAAAGCCGGAACGGCGTCCACACCATCGAAGCCGCCGCGGCGCTGGGCTTCGGCAGCCGGGAGTATACGCTGGTGAAGGTTGACTGATTTACGCACCGCTGAATAAAAAACACTAAAAACGTCCACTGTAATTCCAAAAGAATTACAGTGGACGTTTTGTCAAAGCGTGTAAAATTACATCGTTAGAGCCTCGTAGACCTTGGATATCGTCTTTTCGTCTGCCATTTCGATCACAAAATTGCCGGGAATCATTTTTTCGCCGCTTTCGTCCCGATACATCAGGAAAAACCGGGATGTCGTATACCCTTTGTAAAACCGCGCGTCATAGATGTTGATGCAGAGCAGTTCAAGGGGGCCGGTCAGTACCACTTTGTTCTTTTTGATGGCGGATTGGATGATGTGTGCCGACGTTTCCTCAAACGACGTGATCGCGTCGGAAACCCTCCGGCAGCAGCTCTCTCTTTCCGGGAAATCTCCGTCGGACGGACAGACCGTTTTCAGCATGGAACAGGCAACGGGACGTCCGGCTTGGTTGAAAGAATATGCGCCAGAAGCAGCCAGTGCGTTGACCATCAGTGCGCCGCTGTAGTAGCAGGAAATTCGGATGGGGAACAGGCACTCCGGCTTCGTTATCGCCGCGCATACGCTGCGTCATTGCGGCGGCCGCCTGTCCATCCAGCTGCCACAAGGTCATCCACTCGACATAAGTCGCGGTGCCTTCGATCTCTTCTACCTTGCTTTCGTAGGCGTATTCGTATGGGTGGCGTTCACTGCGCCGCTTTCTGTGGGACAGCAGCTCCTGATAGGACGCTTCATCAAAGTGATCGAGTATGCGCAGTAGAAGTTCGTTTTCCCGCAATTTCAGGCTCAGATTGTCCGCGTTGTATTGATAGCGGTACAGCGCTTCCATTTCATCCGCCCAACAGTTCCAGTTCTCCACGGTCTGATAGCCATGGAACATTTCGTGGACGATTTTGGATGCCAGAACGGGGTCGGGGAGGTCATCTACGACCTTCCATATGGCTATCTGCCCGCCTTGAAAGCTGATGGAGGTGTTTGCGCAGAAATCGTCGTTTTTTTCAATGTACGCCCCGTCATAAAAGCATTTTTCATCGTCATACAGGGCGAATTTCAGCGGCCGGAAGCCTGGCCAGATGCGCCCGAAATCCAGCGACGAGATCGTCTCAGATACCCGGCTGTACAGTTCATCCAGATTCATATGTAAATTCCTCAGTATCTTTTGATTTTCTTTAATCAGTAAAAAGTCCGCCGTGGTTCCCTCGAAACTACGGCGGACTTTTTGGCGGAGATGTGGGGATTCGAACCCCAGCACGGGCAGAACCCGCCTACCGGATTTCGAATCCGGACCCTTCAACCGCTTGGGTACATCTCCATAGCTTTTTGATTCCCGGTCATTATATCAGCGGTTGCGGAAAAAATCAAGACTTTTCCGCATTTCTCTTTCTTTCGGCAGGAAAACATTGCCCACGCACTGTTTCTATTTCAAGGGTAGACTTTTTTCCCGTTTTGTGATACCCTAAGCATAACCCAAGAAAGATAAGGGTAACGCTTATGATGAAAAAAACAGAAAAGCTTCTGGCGCTTATTCTCTGCGCCGTCATGATTGCGGGACTTCTGGGCGGCTGTCAGAAGAAGCCCAAGCGCACCACCAAGGAAACCGACGAGACCACCTATGGTATCGACGTTGCACGCTATCAGGGCACCATCCGCTGGGCGGAGGCCGCCGCATCCGGGGTGGATTTTGCCATGGTGCGGGTCGGTATGCGGGGAATGGCGGAGGGGGAGATTTCTCCCGATTCCAACGCCCGGTATAACCTTCAGGAAGCGGAGAAAAACGGCGTCAAGCTGGGCGTGTACTTTTTCTCCACTGCCATTTCTCAGGAGGAAGCCGTGGAGGAAGCCGACTGGACGGCGGATTTCATCGCTCAGTATCCCATCACTTATCCGGTGGTCTACGACTGCGAGGGCTTTACCGACACGGAAAGCCGCCAGTACGGCATGTCCAAGACGGAGCGGACGGACATCGCTCTGGCGTTCCTGAAGCGCATCGAGCAGCGGGGCTACGAGGGAATGTTCTACGCCGCGAAAAACGAGCTTCAGGACGAGACCCTGTGGGAGACCTCCCGCATCGAGAAACATTATAAAATCTGGGTGGCGCAGTTCCCCGGTGACGCCGACCCGGCAGTGCATACCTCCAGCTATACCGGCGATCACCAGATGTGGCAGTACACCATGGAGGGAAGCGTTCCGGGCATTTCCCAGCCGGTGGACAAGAACGTGGCCTATTTCGGCTACGACGGAGTGGAAAAGCCCAAGGACGAGACGCCCCCGGCGGAAGCCTTCCCGGACGTGGAAGCGCTGATGGACTTTACCGAGGTCAACGAGGAAGTGACCGCCAAGGTGGAGACCAATCTCCGGGACATCCCCAGTCAGGACACGGACAGCACGGTGCTGTACACTCTGAAAAACGGCGAGATCGCGACGCGCATCGCCGTAAGCAGCAGCGGCTGGTCGAAGGTCACCTTCAACGGAAACACCTATTACGCCGTGACCAGCTACCTGACCACCGACCTGAACTACTCGGCAGACGCCGCCGGTGAGGCAGGGGAGGACGGCATCAAGACGGTCTTCACCCCGGTGAATCAGGAGGTGACCGCCAAGGACGTGGTGAACCTGCGCAAGCTCCCCAGCGTGGAGCATGAGGACGCCACGGTAGTCGCCCAGCTGAAAAACGGCGACGTGGCCACCTGTGTCGGCGTCAGCGACAACGGCTGGTCGAAGCTTGAATACAAGGGCGAGACCTGCTACGCCGTGACCAGCTATCTGACGCCGGTGGACATCTGCGGGCTTCCCACCCAGCCGGAGGACGACGGCATCCAGACCCAGTTTGAGGAAATGAACGACCTCGTCACCGCCAAGGTGGAGGTCAATCTGCGGTCGCTGCCCAGCGTGGAGGACCCGGACTGCGTGGTGGTTGCGTCCCTGAAAAACGGTGAGGTCGTCACCCGAACCGGCATCAACCGGGACGTGGGCTGGTCGCGGGTGGAGTACAACGGCCAGACCCTCTACTGCGTCAGCAGCTATCTCATGGCGGCGGAGGCGCAATAAAAAGGGTAAAAAAGTCAAAAATAATATTGACAAATTTCCCAACCTGTGTTAATATAAGCGGGTCGTTGAGAGACGGCGCTTATATGGGCGAGTGGTGGAATTGGTAGACTCGCTAGATTCAGGTTCTAGTGTTCACTGCGGACGTGCGGGTTCAAGTCCCGCCTCGCCCACCAGATAAATGAGGTACACATCCGTGTATCTCATTTATTTTTTGTTCTAAGCTGTGCACATCATACTATTTCTCGATAAAATGGTTAACACCATTTTATCCTGCGAATCCTTCGCAGGCCGCCGGTGGCGGCGAGAAATGTATGGACTTACGTTTTTTGCGGCTACGCCGCTGGCTGCTGAAACAGCAGCCGAATAAAACGGTTTTTTACCGTTTTATTGAAAACTAGTATCAGATTCGGTAAAGATTTGCCCCGGAGAGAAAAATGATCAAATTGCTTTCCGATATCGGTAGATTTGTTCATAAGATTATGGTATTCTATTCACAAAGTGTTGAATCAAATCACGAAGGAGCAGCAGAATGGTCAAAACGAAACAGCTTATCCACGAACTTTCCAAATCCCTGCGGTGGCAGAACTTTATTTTCCTGTTTGTCGCGGGCTGCATCAACGCCTTTGGCGTCAACATTTTCTTAGCCCCGGTGGGGCTGTACGACAGCGGTATTTCCGGTACGTCCATACTCCTTTCCCAGATCACGCCGGATTATCTGTCCCTGTCCGTCTTCCTTCTGATTCTGAACGTTCCGCTTTTCCTGTTCGGACTGAAAAAGCAGGGGACGGCCTTTACCGTCTATTCCCTGTTTGCCGTCGCCGTGTATTCGGCTGCGTCGTGGATCATCGTGGACGTGCTTCCCGTGGACGTGAGCCTTGCGTCTCCGCTGGCGGGGGAAGATCTGCTCCTGTGCGCCCTGTTCGGCGGCGTGATCTCCGGCGTGGGCAGCGGCCTGACCATTCGCTACGGCGGCGCGATCGACGGCGTGGAGGTCATGGCGGTCATCTTCGCAAAGAAGCTGAGCCTGACCGTCGGCACCTTTGTCATGATCTACAACGTCATTCTGTACATTCTCTGCGGCAGTGTGATGCACAGCTGGATTCTGCCTCTTTACTCCATCGTGGCCTACGGGGCGGGGCTGAAAACCGTTGACTTCGTGGTGGAAGGCATCGACCGCTCCAAGGAGGTCATGATCGTCACGGACAAAGCCGAGGAGATCAGCGCCGCGCTGATGGAGGCATTCGAGTGCGGCACAACGAAAATCGCCGCCAGAGGCGGCTACTCCGACGCGGACAAAACCATCATTTACTTCGTGGTGAACCGCTTCCAGATCTCCAGAATGCGGGCGATCATCCGCTCCATCGACCCGAAAGCGTTCGTGACCATCAGCGATGTGGCCGATATGTTTAAGAGCAATGACTAAAGTTCAGACAGCGCTGTGTAACCGCACGGCGCTGTTTTGCTATTTTCCTCTTGCATTTTCCGGCAAAATGTGCGACAATAGCGTCAAACATACGAGCGAAAACGGTGATGGTATGGAGAAAGAAGAACTATTGCAGCGGGTCTTTGGCTATTCCAGCTTCCGGCCGGGGCAGGAGAAGCTCATTGACGGCGTGCTTTCCGGGCAGGACGTATTCGGCATCATGCCCACCGGCGGCGGAAAAAGCATGTGCTACCAGCTCCCGGCGCTGATGCTACCGGGAATTACTCTGGTAATTTCGCCCCTGATCTCTCTGATGCGGGATCAGGTGATGGCGCTGAAGGCGGCGGGCGTTCCTGCCGCGTTTCTGAACAGCACCCTCACGGGGCCGCAGATGCAGGCGGCATACCGCAATCTGCTGGCCGGGCGGTACAAGATCGTCTATGTCGCCCCGGAACGGCTGGACTATCCGGGCTTCGGCGGCGTGGTGGAGAAGCTGAACATTTCCTTTGTCGCGGTGGACGAAGCCCACTGCATTTCCCAGTGGGGACAGGATTTCCGCCCCAGCTATTTGAGAATCGTGCAGTTTATCGACAGCCTTCCGAAGCGCCCGGTGGTTGGGGCGTTCACCGCCACCGCGACCCGGAGCGTGCAGGAGGACGTGGAGCGGATTCTGGAGCTGCGCAGTCCGGTGCGGGAGGTCACGGGATTTGACCGGCCGAACCTGTATTTTGAAGTCATCCAGCCGGAGTCCAAGGACAAGACGCTTCTCCGATTGCTTGCCGGGCAGAAGCGGAAAAGCGGCATCATCTACTGCGCCACCCGGAAAAAGGTGGAGAGCGTCTGCGAGCTGCTGTGTGATCACGGCTACGCCGCCACCCGGTATCACGCGGGGCTTTCCGAAGCCGAGCGAAGCGAAAATCAGGAGGATTTCCTGTACGACCGCAAGACCGTGATGGTGGCGACAAACGCTTTCGGCATGGGCATCGACAAATCCAACGTCAGCTTTGTCATTCACTACAATATGCCCAAAAGCATCGAAGCATACTATCAGGAGGCCGGGCGCGCCGGACGGGACGGGGCAGAGGCGGACTGCATTCTGCTGTTCAGTCCCGGGGACGTGCAGACCGCCCGGTTCCTTATCAACAACGGCTCCGACAACGAGGAAATGGACGCCGTGCGGCGGGAGGAAGTACGGCGGCAGGATCTGGAACGGCTGGACGCCATGATCGGCTACTGCAAGACGAAAAGCTGCCTGCGGGGCTACATTCTGGACTACTTCGGGCAAAAGCACCCGGCGATGTGCGGCAACTGCGGCAGCTGCAAGGGGAATTTCCAGTCGGTGGACATCACCCGGGAAGCGCAGATCATTCTCTCCTGCGTGAAGCGGGTACACGACGCCCTTGGCTATAATGTGGGCGCGAATCTGCTGGGGAACATTCTGCGGGGCAGCCGGAACAAGCGGGTGCAGGAGCTGGGGCTGGACAAAATCAGTACCTACGGCCTGCTGAAGGACAGGACCCGAAGCGACATTCACGCCATGATCGACCATCTGGAGGCGGAAGGGTATCTGCGGACGGAGCAGGAGCATCAATCCGTGTTCCTGACCCCGGCAGCGGGGGAGGTTCTCTACCGGGGCAAGACGGTTTCCATGCTGGTGGAGCAGACCCATGAACCGGAAACGCCGGTCACGGAGACAGCAAAGCTCACAGCGGACGACGCCCAGCTGTTTGACGCATTGAAAGAGCTGCGGCTGGAACTGGCGAAAAAGGCGGAAATTCCGGCGTTCGTGGTATTTTCCAACGCCACGCTGGCGGACATGGCAAAAAAGAAGCCAGCCACTATGAGCGAATTCAAGAAGGTCTCCGGTGTGGGCGAGATCAAGGCCGCCTGGTACGGCACGGCGTTCCTCAAGTGTATTCAGTCGTACTTGGACGAAAACGCATAATACGACTCTTTTTTCTATGCTTTTGTAATAGCAAAATCCTCCGCATGATTTTGTCCATGCGGAGGATTACACTATATTGTGCTAATTGGCTTATCGCTCCCGGTTGTCCAGCGTATAGATCACGCAGGCAAATCCGGCAATCAGGGCAAACAGAATGGCCCCGCCCAGCGCGTCGCCAAGGCTTGCGCCGATGAAGAACCCGACGATCGCGGCAATGACCATGACGATCACGGATACAACCGTTCTGAACTTGTTCATAGCCCGATTACCTCCAAACCTGAATTACCCGATGGGTTCAAAATCCGCAGCGCCGTGCTTGCACAGGGGGCATACGATGTCGTCGGGCAGGGTGTCGCCCTCGTAGATCCAGCCGCAGACCTTGCAGACAAAGCCGTGCTTGCCCTCGGTTTCCGGCTTGGGCTTGACATTGTTCTGATAGTAGGTGTAGGTCATGGTCTCCCGGTCGGAGATCACCCGCGCCTCAGTGACGGAGCAGATGAACATGCCGTGGGTGTCCAGATCCACATAGCTTTCCACCTTTAGGCTCATGAAGGAGTTGATATACCGGGGCAGGAACCGCAGGCCGTTATCGGAGCGCAGCTCCTCGACACCGGCGAACTTGTCCGCCGTGCGGCCGCTCTGGAAGCCGAAGGTCTGGAAGACGGAGAAGGGGGCAGAGGTGTCCAGACAGCACACGTTCATCACGCCGGTCTGCTTGATGACGTGGTGGGAATAATTCTGCTTGTTGATGGTGACGGCGATGCGGTTGGGGGTGTTGGTGACCTGAGAGACGGTGTTGACGATCAGGCCGTTGTCCTTGCTGCCGTCGCTGGATGTGACCACGTACAGGCCGTAGCCGATGTTGAACAGCGCGTCCAGATTGTTCTTGTTCGCCGTCTCGTCCTGCCGGGCGAGGTAATCCTTGCACAGCTCGTTTGCCATGGACTCAATCTGAGTCTTGCTGTCGTCATTCAGTGCGGAGAGAATCTTCACGGTGGTGTCGGTGAAGGTCAGGTTCTTGCTGCCCTCCAGCATCTTGCGCATGGTCTTGGCGGCGAGGGGCGCCCAGGAGCCGTTTTCCATCAGGCCGATGGTGCGGTTCTGGAAGTTCCGCTCGGTCAGGTGATGAATGAATTCCTTCATGAAGGGGAAGACGTCGGCATTGTAGGTGGTGGTAGCCAGCACCAGCTTGCCGTAGCGGAAGGCATCCTCCACGGCCTTGGCCATGTCGCACCGTGCGAGGTCATGCACGATGACCTTGGGGCAGCCCTTGTCCGCCAGCTTCTGCGCCAGCAGCTCCGCCGCCGCCTTCGTGTGGCCGTAGACAGATGTGTAGGCGACCACAATGCCGTCGCTCTCCACCCGGTAGGAAGACCAGATGTCGTACAAATTCAGATAATATCCCAGATTCTCCGTCAGCACGGGGCCATGCAGGGGGCAGATGATGGAAATGTCCAGCCCGGCGGCCTTTTTCAGCAGCGCCTGCACCTGCGCGCCGTACTTGCCCACGATGCCGATGTAGTACCGGCGGGCTTCGTTCGCCCAGTCTTCCTCCACGTCCATAGCACCGAACTTGCCGAAGCCGTCAGCGGAGAAGAGAACCTTGTCATAGGAATCATAGGTCACGATGACCTCCGGCCAGTGGACCATGGGCGCACCCACAAAGGTCAAGGTGTGCTTGCCCAGGCACAGGGTATCGCCCTCGCCGACGACAATGCGGCGGTCGGCGTAGTCGTCGCCGAAGAAGTTTTTCATCATCACGAACGCCTTGGCGGAGGAAACCACGGTCGCCTCGGGGTAGACCTTCAGGAAATTGGCGATGTTGGCGGAGTGGTCAGGCTCCATGTGCTGCACCACCAGGTAGTCCGGCTTGCGGCCGCCCAGGGTGTTCTGAATGTTGTCCAGCCACTGATGGGTAAAGCCCCGGTCTACGGTGTCCATAATGGCGACCTTTTCGTCCACGATGGCGTAGGAATTGTAGCACATGCCGCCCGGGACAACGTACTGTCCCTCGAACAGGTCGACCGCATGGTCGTTGACGCCGATGTACCGGATGTCCTTTGTGATTGTCATAAAATTGCTCCTTTTTTGTGTTATTATGTCAGTTCTGCTCGTAATCCAGAACTTCCTTGGCAATATAAATCGGGCGGTCCTTGCTCTGCTCAAAGGTTCTGCCCACATATTCTCCGATGATGCCGATGCAGAACAGCTGCACGCTGCCCAGCAGCAAAATCAGCACGATGATGGTGGCATAGCCGGGAACGTCGATGCCCTGAATCAGCTTTTGCAGCACCACCACGATCAGGTAAATGACAGCCGCAACGCCCGTCACGCCGCCGAGCCACGTCGCCAGCCGCAGGGGGGCGGTGGAGAAGCCGATGATGCCCTCGATGGCGTAATTCACCAGCTTCCAGAAGCTCCACTTGGTGGTGCCGGTCGCCCGCTCGCAGGCGGTGTAGGGGATGAACTTGGTGCTGTAGCCCACCCATGCGAAAATGCCCTTGGAGAAGCGGTGGTATTCCGCAAGCTCCAGAATGCTGTCCCGGACGCTGCGGCGGAAGGTGCGGAAGTCGCTGGCGTCCGGCTGCAAGGTCACCTTGGACAGCTTGTTGATGATGCTGTAAAAGCACTTTTTGAAGAAGGACAGCACCCTTCCTTCGCCCCGGCGATCCTGGAAGGCCGCGACCACGTCGAATTCCGGTTCTTCATCCAGAATTTTCACCATATCCCGGACGATTTCCGGACGCTGCTGGAGGTCGGCGTCAATGAGGCAGATATAGTCTCCTGCCGCGTGCTGCAAGCCCGCGTAAATTCCGGCCTCCTTGCCGAAATTCCGGGAGAAGGACACCACCTTCACTGGGCATTGCTGGGCGGCGTAAAGTTTTTTTAAATTGTGCAGCGTGGCGTCCCGGCTGCCGTCGTCAATGAAGACGATCTCGTAATCATAGCCGCAGCCGTCAAAAGCGGAGATGACCGCCTGTTGAAACAGGGCGACGTTATCCGCTTCGTTATAGCAGGGAACTACCAGGGATAATTTCATGAGCAAACACTCCCGCTTCCAATAAACTGCATACATTATATGCGATTTTTACCGGCTCGTCAACGCCTTGTGCAGCCATTTTCCGCTGCCGAAGCGGACGGAGAAGACGACGCACCGGATTGCCCACGACGCCCACATGGCGATCCACACGCCCAGCAGGCCGAGCTTGCAGGGAATCGCCAGCACATAGCCAAGGCCGATGGTCACGACCCACAGCACAGCCAGTGACACCACGGAGGGGTACAGGGTATCGTTGGCCGCCCGGAGGGTGCTGGGCAGGGTGTTCGACCGCGGCCAGAACAGCAGCAGGCTGGGAATCGACCAGTACAGCAGCTTTTTCGCCATGGCGAGAACCTCCGGCGTGGGGTGGTACTGCCCCAGAAGCGCGGGAAGCAGGGGAATAACCAGGGCGGAGGTCAGCAGCACCAGAATCAGGGCGATCTGGTCGCACCGGACGCCGTAGCGTTTGGCTTCGTCATACTTTTCCGCGCCAAAGCACCGGCCGACCACCGTCACGGACAGGTTCGCCGCGGCCATAGCAGGGGAGTACCACACACCGATCACGGAATTGGCAATGGCGTGGGTCGCCAGTGCTGTGGTGCCGAGAGAGATCATGTACATTTCGGCCACCACATTTCCGAGGGACGAGCACGCCTGTTCCAGCCCAAGGGGAATGCTGACCTGCAAGGTGGAGCGGAGAATCCCTTTATCGCAGGTGAATATCTGCCCGAAGGTCATTTTTACCGGCGCTTTCCAGAAAAACAGCAGGATCACGGACGCGGCGGAGCCAATGAACCGCGCCAGCAGCAGGGCAAAAACGCTGCCGAGAATATCCATCCGAAGCACATTCAGAAACAGAATGCTGAACACCAGATAGGCGGCGTTGATGATGACGCTCAGGGCAAGGCACCGGCCGGATTCTCCCAGCCCACGGAGAATGCCGAAGTTTGCGGTATATATGGTAAACACCAGAATCGACCAAGCTCTGCCGGAAAGATAAATCCGGGCTTTTTCCAGAACGACGGCTTCTGCCTCCGGGTAAAGCAGGGTCAGCACCTGACGGGGAAACATCAGCAGGGGCAGGCACACCACGGTGCCGACTGCCACCGTCAGCCACAGCGTCATGCCCGCGGCCTTGCGGATACGAACAGGGTCTTTCATGCCGCAGCTCTGGGCGACCACCACCGTGCCGCCGGCGCTGATACCGTTGAAAATGCAGGTGATCATCAACGTCAGCGGCGTCACCAGAGACACCGCCGCGACGCTGGCTTCGCCGTTGCTGCTGATGAGGGCGGTGATGAGCATACTGATGAACATGATGGACAGGCAGTCCAGAACGTTGGGAAAGGTCAGATGGAGAATTTCCCGCCACGAAAACACCGTACCGGACAGGGTACGTGTGAGAAAGTTGTCAAGGAATTTGAGCACAGAATGCTGTTTCATGAAGAAATGGCCTCCGCAGGATTTTTCGTCCAAAGCATAGCATGACCGGCAGGAAATGTCAATGGATGGCAGAAGGGCACCAACATTTTTCTTGACAAAATACTGCCTTTGCAATACAATGAAATGAAATTGATAACGCGGTGAACGGGAGGTTCCGTTTTCCGGCTCAAGGAAGAGAGTGCGCATTCTGGTGCGAGCGCATATTGGCCGGTTCGGATGGTCGCCCGGGAGCGGTCTTTCTGAATAAAGTAGGAAAGAACGGGGCTGCCCGTTACAGCAGTTTTTAAGTGCCCGAAAGGGAATTCAGGTGGTACCGCGGAAAATTTTCGCCCTGAGCTTTTGGGGAATCTTTGAGTCAGCCGATTCAGAGCTTCCCCGGCTCAGGGCGTTTCTTATTTAACAAAAGGAGCGAAAAAAATGGCAAGAGAATTACCAAAGGTCTACGAGCCGCAGCAGGTGGAATCCAAAATCTACGACATGTGGCAGCAGGGCGGCTACTTCCACGCCGAGGTGGATGAAAGCAAGAAGCCCTTCACCATCGTCATGCCCCCACCCAACGTCACCGGTCAGCTGCACATGGGTCACGCCATGGACGCGACATTGCAGGATACCCTGATCCGGTTCAAGCGGATGCAGGGCTACAACTCCCTGTGGATTCCCGGCGTCGATCACGCCGGCATCGCCACCCAGATCAAGGTGGAGGAGGAGCTTCGCAAGGAGGGTCTGACCCGCTACGATCTTGGTCGTGAAAAGTTTCTGGAGCGCGTCTGGGACTGGAAGCACAAATACGGCAACCGCATCGTGGAGCAGCAGAAGAAGCTGGGCGCAAGCTGCGACTGGGAGCGCGCCCGGTTCACCATGGACGAGGGCTGCTCCAAGGCCGTGCGGGAGGTCTTTGTCTCCCTGTACGAAAAGGGCCTGATCTACAAGGGCAGCCGCATTATCAACTGGTGTCCCCACTGCGTCACCGCCCTGTCCGACGCTGAGGTGGAGTATGTGGACAAGCCCGGCCACCTGTGGCACATCCGCTACCCGCTGGCCGACGGCACCGGCGAGGTGATCGTGGCGACCACCCGTCCCGAGACCATGCTGGGCGACTCCGGCGTGTGCGTCAACCCCAACGACGAGCGCTACAAGGACATCGTGGGCAAGATGGTCATTCTTCCCCTTGTGAATAAGGAAATCCCCGTCGTCGCCGACGATTACGCCGAGATGGACTTTGGCACCGGCTGCGTTAAGATGACCCCCGCCCACGACCCCAATGACTTTGAAGTGGGACTGCGCCACAATCTGGAGGTCATCCGGGTGCTGGACGACAACGGCAGGGTCAACGAAAACGGCGGAAAGTATGAGGGTCTCGACCGCTACGAGGCCAGAAAGCAGATCGTCGCCGATCTGGAAGCCGGCGGATATCTGGTGAAGGTGGAGCCTTACAGCCACAACGTCGGCACCTGCTACCGCTGCCATCAGGACGTGGAGCCGATCATCTCCGCCCAGTGGTTCGTGAAGATGAAGCCTCTGGCCGAGGAAGCCATCCGCGTCGTCAAGGAAGGGGAGACCAAGTTCGTCCCCGAGCGGTTCAGCAAGACCTATCTCAACTGGATGGAGAATGTCCGCGACTGGTGCATTTCCCGTCAGCTGTGGTGGGGTCATCAGATTCCCGCATGGACGTGTGCCGACTGCGGCCACATCACCGTGTCCCGGGAGGATGTCTGCAAGTGCGAAAAGTGCGGCAGCACCAACGTTGAGCGTGACCCCGACGTGCTGGATACCTGGTTCTCCTCCGCTCTGTGGCCCTTTGAAACGCTGGGCTGGCCGGAAAAGACGGAAGACCTTGACTATTTCTACCCGACGGACGTGCTGGTCACGGGCTACGACATCATTTTCTTCTGGGTCGCGAGAATGATCTTCTCCGGCTGCGAGCATACCGGCAAGACGCCCTTCCACACCGTGCTTATCCACGGTCTGGTGCGGGACAATCAGGGACGCAAGATGTCCAAGTCTCTGGGCAACGGCATTGACCCGCTGGAAATGATCGACAAATATGGCTGCGACGCTCTGCGGATGAACCTGATCACCGGCAACTCTCCCGGAAACGACACCCGTTTCTACACCGAGAAGTGCGAGGCCATGCGCAACTTTGCCAATAAGCTGTGGAACGCTTCCCGCTATGTGCTGATGAATCTGGGCGAGGACGCCAAGAACGAGCTGCCTGCCCTTGACAAGCTGGAAATTGCCGACAAGTGGGTGCTGTCCAAGCTGAACACGCTGATCGCCGAGGTCACGGAGAATCTGGAAAAGTACGAGCTGGGCGTGGCCGTCCAGAAGGTGTACGACTTCATCTGGGACACCTACTGCGACTGGTATATCGAGCTGACCAAGGCGCGGCTGTACTCCGAGGATGCGATCCGCAAGCAGACCGCGATTCAGGTGCTGGTGTACGTGCTTGACCAGATCCTGCGGCTGCTGCATCCCTTCATGCCCTTCATCACCGAGGAGATCTGGCAGAGCATCCCCCACGAGGGCGACGCGCTGATCGCCGCGAAGTGGCCGGAATATCGGGAAGACCTTGCCTTCAAGGCCGAGGAAAGCCACATGGAGTCCGTCATGGACGCCATCCGCGCCATCCGCAACCGCCGTGCGGAAATGAATGTTCCGCCCTCCCGGAAGGCGGCGCTGTACGTGCTGACCTCCAAGCCCCAGGTCTACGCCGAGGGTGAGGGCTTCATCCAGCGTCTGGCCTACGCCGACACCGTGACCATGATGGACAAGGAGCCGGAAAACTTAAACGGTATGGTGACCATTCCCACCGCCGACGCCAAGCTGTATATCCCCATGGGTCAGCTGGTGGACGTGGCCAAGGAGCTTGACCGTATCTCCAAGGAACTGGAAAAGAACCGCAAGTTCTTAAGCTCTCTGGAAGCGAAGCTCAGCAACGAGAAGTTCGTCTCCCGCGCCCCCGAGGCCGTTGTGAACGCGGAGAAGGAAAAGGCGCAGAAGACCCGCGACCTGATCGCAAGTCTCGAGCAGAGCGAAGCGGCGCTGAAGAGCCTGTAAATGAGCAAAACCCGCAGGAAACCCCTGCGGGTTTCCTTTACCAAAGGGGCTACAATCAAGAGATCAATTTTGCCGTTTGTCCAAAACCTTTATTTTCAAAGAATCCCGTTTCCGACTGAAAAATCGGAAACGGGATTTTATACTGTTAATCAGCAAATTTACCTAGGAGGGAAGCAATATGCACTTTACCAGTTTTTTGGAGGAAGGACGGCTGACGGTGGCGCTCACCGGGGAAATTGACCACCACTGCGCAAAAGCCTATATTCAGGCCATCGCCGCGAAAATCGAGGCTTACACCCCGGAGGTCTGCGTGCTGGATTTTCAGGAGGTTTCCTTTGTGGATTCTTCCGGCATTGCCGTGGTCATCAACGCCTTAAGGAGCATGACACAGATCGAGGGGCGGCTGCTTCTGACAGGCATTGCGCCCCAGCCCATGCGGGTGTTCCGAGCGTCGGGAATCGATAAGCTTGTGGAGATCAAGGAGGCTGTATCATGAAATTCGACAACTATATGATTCTGGATTTTCCCAGCAAATCCGCCAACGAAGCCTTTGCCCGGTCGGCGGTGGCCTGTTTCGCCGCCCAGATGGACCCGACGCTGGAGGAGCTGGGGGACATCCGCACGGCGGTGAGCGAAGCGGTGACCAACTGCATCGTCCACGCCTACCCGGAAAAGCTGGGGAATATCACCCTGCGCTGCCGTATCCTGAAGGACAACGTGCTGGACATCGTCATCAAGGACAAGGGCGTCGGCATCCCGGACATAGAGCAGGCCAGACGTCCCGCGTACACCACCGGCGGCGCGGAACGCAGCGGAATGGGCTTTACCATCATGGAAAGTTTTATGACCGATCTGGAAATTACATCCAAACCCGGAAAAGGAACCACGGTGCATATGCGCCGGAAGCTGCAGCGGCGGCAATGAGCAGGACGGAGGAACTGATCGCCAAGGCGCAGCAGGGCGACCGGGAAGCGTCCGAAGCTCTGGTGGAGGAAAACTCCGGCCTGATCTGGTCGGTGGCAAGGCGCTTTTTAGGCCGGGGAACGGAAGCGGACGATCTGTACCAGCTGGGGTGCCTTGGCTTTCTCAAGGCCGTGGAGGGGTTCGACCTTTCCTACGGAACCCAGTTTTCCACCTACGCCGTGCCGAAAATCGCCGGGGAGATCCGGCGGTTCCTGCGGGATGACGGGGCGGTAAAGGTGTCCCGGAGCTTAAAAGAGCAGGCCGCGACCATCAAGGCCACCCGCAGCCGCCTGACCGGGGCGCTGGGCAGGGAACCGACGATTCAGGAAATTTCCCGTCAGACCGGGCTTACCCCGGAAGAAATCGCCCTGGCCGAAACGGCCACCGCCGCCACGGAGTCTATTCAGCGGGAAACGGGGGACGAAGGCTTCACGCTGGAAAACGTTCTGACGGACACGGAATCAGAAGAACGGATGGTGGAGAAAATCGCTCTGCGGCAGGCGATTTCCGGCCTGCCGGAACGGGAGCGGATGGTCATTCAGCTGCGGTATTTCCACGGCCTGACCCAGCAGCGGGTCGCGGCGGTGATGAACGTCAGCCAGGTGCAGGTGTCCCGGATTGAGAAAAAGGCAGTGGCTATGCTTCGGGAGCTGATGGCGTAAAGCGGCATTTTCCCTCTTTACGTTTTGCCGAAAATGCGCTAAAATAATGGCATCATGTTGAAGACAGGTGCAATTATGACAGAACAAATGGACTCCCGATTTCTGACCGCCCGGAAAAATTACATCGAGCGGCAGTTTTCTCAGCTGAACGATATGCAGCGTCAGGCCGTGCTGACCACGGAGGGGCCGCTGCTGCTGCTTGCCGGTGCAGGCAGCGGCAAGACCACCGTCCTCATTAACCGCATTGCCAATCTCATGCGCTTTGGCCGGGGCAGCGACTGCTGCGAAATTTCCCACGCCGTCACGGAGGACGACGTGGCCTTTCTGGAAAATCTGGGGGACGACCCCAGCCCCGATGATACCCGTCGGGCGGACGCTCTATGCGCCGTGGAGTCTGCCGCGCCATGGAGCATCATCGCCATCACCTTTACCAACAAGGCCGCAAACGAAATGAAGGAGCGGCTTTCCAATCTCCTTGGCCCTCAGGCGCAGGATATCTGGGCAATGACGTTTCACTCCGCCTGCTGCCGTATCCTGCGGCGGGACATCGAGCGGATGGGCTTCACCCGGAGCTTTACCATTTACGATTCCTCGGACTCCGAGCGCATCATGAAAGAGATCATCAAGGACATGGAACTGGACGATAAGACGTTTCCGGCGAAATATGTCCTTGGCGCCATCAGCCGGGAGAAGGACAAAATGGTGTCTCCCGGGGAGATGCTGGACAGGGCGGAGCGCACCGGTGACATCCGGGCGCAGCACATCGCCCGCGCCTACGGCAAGTACCAGACCCGCCTGAAGGACAACAACGCGCTGGATTTTGACGACATCATCTACATCACCGTTCAGCTTTTGCAGCAGAATGAGGATGTTTTGCAGTATTATCAGCGCAAATTCCGGTATGTGCTGGTGGACGAGTATCAGGACACCAACCATATGCAGTACCTTTTAACGTCCCTGCTTGCAGGCGGACATGAGAACGTCTGCGTGGTGGGCGACGACGACCAGAGCATTTACCGCTTCCGGGGCGCGACCATCGAGAATATTCTGAACTTTGAAAAGCAGTACCGGGGCGCGCGGGTCATTCGTCTGGAACAGAACTACCGTTCCACCCAGGCCATCCTCACTGCCGCAAACGCGGTGATCGCCCACAACCTCGGGCGCAAGGGGAAGAAGCTCTGGACAGCCAATGCGCAGGGCGACCCCGTTCTGGTATACGAAGCCTCCGACGAGGGAAGCGAGGGCAATTTCGTGGCGGGGCAGATTCTGGCCGGTTCCCGTGGGAAAAACTTCAAGGACTACGCCATTCTGTACCGCACCAACGCCCAGTCCAACGCAATGGAATTTGCCCTGAAACGAAACGGCATTCCGTACCGGGTCATCGGCGGCACGCGGTTCTTTGACCGGGCGGAAGTCAAGGATATGCTGTCGTATCTGTGCGTCATCAACAACCGGGCGGACGATCTGCGTCTGGGACGCATCATCAACAATCCTCCCCGGGGGCTGGGGGCGAAGACCATCGAGACTGCCCGGCGACTGGCGGAGGCCGAGGGAAAGCCGCTGTACAGCGTCATTTCCGACCCCTATTCCTACGCCCCGCTGGAAAAGTCCGCTATTAAAATGATGCAGTTTTCCGCCATCATCGAGGGCATGGCGCAGCTTCTGGAGGACGGCATGAGCCTGCCGGACTTCTACGACGAGCTGCTCATCCGAACCGGGTATGTGGATATGCTGGAAAGCAAGGACACAGAGGAAAACAAGACCCGGCTGGAAAACGTGCGAGAACTAAAATCCAGCATCAATTCCTATGTGGAGAATGCGGAAACGCCCACTCTTGCGGGATTTCTGGAAGAAATCGCTCTGTATACCGATCTGGAGCAGTACAACGAAAACGACGACGCCGTGGTGATGATGACCATGCACTCGGCCAAGGGACTGGAATTCCCCCATGTGTTCCTCGTTGGCTTTGAGGACGGGCTGTTCCCCGGAATGCGCGCCATCGGCGACGCGGAGGAAATGGAGGAAGAACGGCGGCTGTGCTACGTGGCCATCACAAGAGCCAAGCAGAGCCTGACCATCACCCACGCCCGCCAGCGTATGATCTATGGCCGCACGTCATCGGCACTGCCCTCCCGGTTCCTTCGGGAAATCCCGGAGGAGTGTATTGTGAAAAAGGGCGGCTATCATCGCACTTCAACGAGCGAACACAGCAGTTATTCGCCCTATGGTTCCCATACTTCTCAGTCCAGAAAGCCCAGAAGCAGCATTCTTTCCGCCGCCCCGGCCGCTCCCGCGCCCTGTCTGGAGCTGAATCAGGGAGACATGGTCATGCACGCGGCCTTTGGCCGGGGGCTTGTGCTGTCCGTGCGGAAAATGGGCGGCGACGCACTGCTGGAGATCGCCTTTGACGACATCGGCACAAAGAAGCTCATGGCAAAAACGGCCTCGGCGCACATGAAAAAGCTGTAAGGAAGCTCTGATTAAATCGGCAAGAACTGTGAGCGAGAGATTTTTCGTCCAATCGAGGCACCGGAAACGGAGAAATACTGTATGTATTTCCCGTTTCCGATGCCGAAGAGTGGGAGGAAAAGATCCGCTCACAGTCGCAGACGATTTATTCAGAGTTTCCGTAATGCTTTTCGTTTTCCCGCATATCCTCTACAGGAGGGATGGGTATGCGCTGGCGGCTTCGGAGATTTTTTTACACGCTGCTGGTTCTGGCGGTGATCGTTCTGGTGGCGTTTCTGATGCTTCGCAGCCGCTACCGGGAAATCGTCACGGAGCTGGCGGAAACGCAGGTGAAAAACGCCACGTCAGACTTGACCAATGACGCCATTGCCAGGCAGATTGCAAACGGCACCATTCAATACGACCGCATCGTCTATTTTGAAAAGAATCTGGACGGCCGCATCACCGCTCTGAAAACCAACATGAGCGAGATCAACCACCTGAAAACGGATATCCTGAACATTATCAACGACGAAATTTTAGCCCTTGACACCGCGGACATCGGCATACCGCTGGGGAGCCTGTTTCTGCCGGAGTTTTTCTCCGGAAAAGGCCCGGCGATCCCGGTACACATCCTGTCCATCCGCAACAGCGACGCCACGTTTGAAAGCAATTTTTCTCAGGCCGGTATCAACCAGACGCTCCACCAGCTGAACATGATCGTCAGCGTGGACGTGTCGGTTCTGGTCATGGGGGAGACGGACAGCTTTACCATCCATTCGGAGGTCGTGGTGGCGGAGACGGTGATCATCGGCGACGTGCCCAGCACTTATTTACAGACCGGAGGATACTATGGATTCCAAAGAGAGAATTGACCAGCTGACCAATCAGCTGAAGGAAGCGGGCTACCGCTATTACGTTCTGGACGACCCGACTATGGAGGACTACGAATACGACCGGCTCTACCGGGAGCTGGAGGAGCTGGAAAACGCCCACCCGGAGCTGGCAAGGGCGGATTCTCCCACGAAACGGGTGGGCGGGGAAGTGTTGAGCCAGTTTGAAAAGGTGTCCCACCCCGTGCCGCTGATGAGCTTACAGGATGTGTTCAGCATGGAAGAGCTGAACGATTTTCTGGAAAAAACCATCGCGGCAGAGGGCAATGCGGAATTTTCCGTAGAGCCGAAGATCGACGGCCTTTCCGTGGCGCTGGAATATGTGGACGGGAAATTCGTCCGGGGCGCGACCCGGGGCGACGGTACGGTAGGGGAGGACGTGACGGAAAACCTGAAAACCATCCGCTCCATCCCCATGACCCTGACCGGCGCACCCTCCCGGCTTATCGTCCGGGGCGAGGTTTTCATGCCGAAAAAGAGCTTTGAAAAGCTGAATCTGCGTCAGGAGGAGCTGGGAAAGCCCCTGTTCGCCAACCCCAGAAACGCCGCCGCCGGGTCGCTGCGGCAGCTTGACCCAAAAATCGCGGCGAAGCGGGGACTGGACATTTATGTTTTTAACGTCCAGCTTGCGGATGGCGTGGAGTTTACCGGACATACCCAGTCGCTGGAATACCTGAAAAGCCTGAAGTTCAAAGTAATTCCCCATAAAAAGCTGTCAAAAGTTTCGGAAATCGACGCAGAAGTACTGTCCATCAATGAAAACCGGGAGAAGCTGATCTGCGATATCGACGGCGCGGTCATCAAGGTGGATGATTTGTCTCAGCGGGAACGGCTGGGCAATACCGCCAAATTCCCCAAGTGGGCTGCGGCCTACAAGTATCCCCCGGAGATCAAGCCCACCGTGGTGGAAGACATTGTGGTACAGGTGGGAAGAACCGGCGTGCTGACCCCCAAGGCGGTGGTGCGTCCTGTCCGTCTGGCGGGCACGACGGTGACGAACGCCACGCTGCACAATCAGGATTTCATCCGGGAGCGGGACATCCGCATCGGCGATACCGTTCTCATCCGCAAGGCAGGGGAGATCATTCCGGAAATTCTGGAGGTCGATCTTTCCAAGCGTCCCGAGGGGACGGCGGCCTATCATCTGCCCGACCGCTGCCCGGTCTGCGGCGCACCTGTGGAGCAGGACGAGGACGGCGCGTTTCTGCGCTGCACCGGGGCGGAATGTCCCGCACAGCTCAGCCGGAACATCGCCCACTTCGTCAGCCGGGACGCCATGGACATCGACGGCCTTGGCGCGGCAATCGTAGACGCGCTGATCGAAAAGGGGCTGATCAAGTCCCCGGCGGATATTTACTATCTGACCCTTGACGACGTAAAGAGCCTGTGGAAAGCCGGTTCCACGGCGGCGAAAAAGCTGCTTGCCGCCATTGAAGCCAGCAAAGAGCAGGACGTCAGCCGCCTGATCTACGCTTTGGGCATCCGTCAGGTGGGCGCGAAAACCGGCAAGGTGCTTGCTTCTGCCTTTAGAAATCTGGACGGCCTGATGGCCGCGTCGGTGGAGGAGCTGACGGAGGTTCCCGACGTGGGCGCTGTCACCGCCGAGAATATCTATCAGTGGTTCCGGCAGGAGCAGTCCGCGCATATGGTAGAGCGTCTGCGGCAGGCAGGAGTCAATTTTGAAAGCAAACGGGTGATAAGCGACGCCCGTTTCGTCGGGAAAACCTTCGTGCTTACCGGTGCGCTGAGCAAATTCACCCGGGAAGAAGCCACGGAGAAAATCGAGCTGCTGGGCGGCAAGGCATCCGGCTCCGTGTCGAAAAAGACCAGCTTTGTGGTTGTGGGCGAAAACGCCGGTTCCAAGGAGCGTAAGGCAAGAGAGCTGGGAATTCCCATCCTCACAGAAGACGAATTCCTGGAAATGATGCAATAACAGAAACGCTGCAAAGGATTTATCCCTTGCAGCGTTTTCATATATATGTAGATATTGGGGGGCAATCATGCGTAGGTCTTGATGATCCCCAGCGCGATCTCCCGTCTGGTCGTGCAGCGATCCATGGCCTGCTTTTCGATGTGGCGGTGGGCTTCGGCCTCGGTCATTTTCAGCTGCTCGATGAGCAGCCACTTTGCCCGGTTCACCAGACGGATTTCTTCCATTTTTTCTTCCACGGAGGTGGCCTTTTCCTCCATGCGCCGTAACCGTTCCCGGGCGGAAACGAGCCATTTCAGGCTTTGGTTCAGCAGCAGAGCGGACGTGGGCTTTGCCAGCGTGAACACGCCCTGACAGGTGAGTTTGGCTTCCATCTCATCGTAAACATCCGACTTTGCCAGCAGCAGCGCCACGGTGCCGGACTGGTTGCAGGCGTCGATGGCGAAGCGGGTGCCGAAGTCGTCGGGCAGGGGAGCGTTGATGATGACAAGATCATAGGTCTTGTTCACCATCTCCCGCCGCGCCGCCGCAATGTTGCCCACGAAACGAACCGGATAATACTCCGAACCGGGGAGCATCGCGGCGAAGGCTTCGTTGAATTTCTGCGCGGCGGACACCACCAGAACGCTGTACGTCTGGTCGCTGAAAACCATGGTAATGCTCCCTCCTTTCAGAGTTTTGCGGAGTTTATCACTTGGTAAAGAACTCAATCAGGGACTGGGGAAGGTGCTGGGCAATGAAATTGCTGTCGGCGGCGCACTTTTCTGCGTTGGACAGCGACTTGGGAAGGGTTGCAAGGGTCACATTTCGGGAATCCGCCGTGTGGAGATTGACGTTGCAGGCTTCCGGGAGAGCAATGTCGTTCTCGATTCCGGAAAGTCCCGCCCAGATGAGCAGCGCAAAGGCAAGATATGGGTTGGCGGTGCAGTCGGGGCTGCGCAGCTCGAAGCGCCGGTACTCGCCGGAGGCGGCGGGAACGCGAATGAGCTGAGAGCGGTTGTTGCTCGACCACGAAATGTACTTCGGCGCTTTGTGTGCGCCCAAGCGGCTGTAGGACTGCTCGGTGGGGTTGAGGAATAGGGTCATGTCCGTGATCTTGTCCAGAATCCCGCCCATCGCCCGGTGCATGAGCGCTTCCGCACCGCCCTGAACGGACATATTGATGTGAAATCCGCTGCCGGGGCGTCCCTCCAGAGGTCTGGGGGAAAAGTCCGCGTACAGCCCGTTCCGGGCGGCGATGGTTTTGACGACGGTGAGGAAGGTAACGGCGTTGTCCGCGGCGGACAGGGGATCGGAATAGCGGAAATCCACCTCGTTCTGGCCGGGGCCTTCCTCGTGGTGGGAGGATTCCGGCTGAATGCCCATCCGCTCCAGCGTCAGGCAGATCTCCCGGCGGACATTTTCACATCTGTCCTCCGGCGCGACATCCATATAGGTGGCCTGATCGTAAGGAACGTCCGTGACCTCGCCGTTTTCGTCCAGCCGGAACAGGTAGAATTCCAGCTCGGAGCCGAAGGAGAAGGCGTAGCCCGCCTTCGCGGCGTCGGCAACGGCCTGCTTGAGAATGCCCCGGGTATCGTGGGCAAAGGGCGTGCCGTCCGGATGGGTGATGGAGCAGAACATCCGCACCACGCTCCCGTGCTCCGGCCGCCATGGCAGCAGGGCAATGGTGGAAGCGTCGGGATGGAGAAACAGGTCGGAATTCACCTCGTCGCCGAAGCCCGCGATGGCGGAAGCGTCGATGGCAATGCCGTACTTGAAGGCGCGTTCCAGCTCGTGGGGCATGATGGAGATATTCTTGGGTCTGCCGAAGCAGTCGCAGAACGCAAGGCGGATGAACTTCACGTCCTCCTCCTGAATGAATTGTATGACCTCCTGAGGCGTATATTTCATACAGCAACCAACCTTCCTGCCCGATACGCGGTAAAATTCAAACAAATGAAGTCAGATTAAAAGGAAAAGCAACGGGATTCTCCCGGAAAAGCCAAAACTTCCCGGAAAGCCTATGCTTCCGAAATTATTATATTCAATTTATCGGGCCTTGTCAATCTGTCCAAAGACAAAAAACTTTTTTTGTGCAGGGTGTTGACAAATGGGGAAAGATGGTGTAGAATGCCCACTGTGAAGGCAAGGACGTCTCCGAGTGTATGCTCAGCGCGTCCTTGCCGTCTTTTTTTATTTTCGGCGGTTCGGGCGGGACATTCCCGGAACGCCAATAAGGAAGCTCTGATTAAATCGGCAAGGACTGTGGGCGGAAAAGATCCGCTCAAAGCCGCAGACGATTTATTCAGAGGTTCCTAAATTTGAAAAGGAGCGTTTGCTATGAGTACTGTTTCTGACTATTTCGGCTGTATGGTATTTGATGACCGGGTGATGAAAGCCAATCTTTCCGCCGACGTATACGCGTCGCTGCGCAGAACCATCGACGAGGGTGCGAAGTTGGACGCTTCCGTCGCCAACGCGGTGGCCGCTGCCATGAAGGACTGGGCTGTCGCCCATGGCGCGACCCACTATACCCACTGGTTCCAGCCGCTGACCGGCATCACCGCCGAAAAGCACGACAGCTTCATTTCTCCCGCTCCCGACGGCGGCGTCATCATGGATTTCTCCGGCAAAGAGCTGATCAAGGGCGAGCCTGACGCCAGCTCTTTCCCCTCCGGCGGCCTGCGCGCTACCTTTGAGGCCCGGGGCTACACCGCATGGGACCCCACCTCCTACGCATTCATCAAGGGCAAGACCCTTTGCATCCCCACGGCGTTCTGCTCCTACGGCGGCGAGGCGCTGGATAAGAAGACCCCGTTGCTTCGCTCCATGGAAGCCCTGAACCGTCAGGCCATGCGTATCCTGAAGCTCTTCGGCAACACCGACGTCAAGTGCGTCCGCACCAACGTCGGCCCCGAGCAGGAATATTTCCTTGTGGATAAGGAAATGTACGAGCAGCGCAAAGACCTGATCTTCACCGGCAGAACCCTGTTCGGTGCCAAATCCCCCAAGGGGCAGGAGATGGATGACCACTACTTCGGCGTCATCAAGCCCCGCGTTGCTGCTTACATGGAAGACCTGAACGAGGAACTGTGGAAGCTGGGTATCCTTGCCAAGACCGAACATAACGAGGTCGCCCCCGCTCAGCACGAGCTGGCGCCCATTTACACCACCACCAACATCGCCACCGACCACAACCAGCTGACAATGGAGATCATGCAGAAGGTCGCGGCAAAGCACGGTCTGGTGTGCCTGCTGCATGAGAAGCCCTTTGCCGGCGTCAACGGCTCCGGCAAGCACAACAACTGGTCCATGGCCACCGATACCGGCGTGAACCTGCTGTCCCCCGGCGAAACCCCCTATGAAAACGCCCAGTTCCTTCTGTTCCTGTGTGCGGTCATCAAGGCCGTGGACGACTATCAGGATCTGCTCCGCCTGAGCGTGGCTACCGCCGGTAACGACCACCGTCTGGGCGCGAATGAAGCGCCTCCCGCCGTGGTCTCCATCTTCCTTGGCGACGAGTTGATGGGTATTCTGGACGCCATCGAGAACGACGCCCCTTACAGCGGCACAAAGAAGACCACCATGAAGCTTGGCGTGGACGTTCTGCCCCGCTTCCCCAGAGACACCACCGACCGGAACCGTACTTCGCCCTTCGCCTTTACCGGCAACAAGTTTGAGTTCCGTATGCTGGGTTCCTCCAATTCCATCGCCTGCGCCAACATCATGCTCAACGCCGCCGTGGCCGAGTCCCTGAAAATTTACGCCGACCGTCTGGAAGGCGCGGAGGACTTTGAGACCGCTCTGCATGACATGATCAAGAAGACCATCAAGGATCACAAGCGCATCATCTTCAACGGCAACGGCTACGATGCCACATGGATCAAGGAGGCCACCGAGGTTCGCGGCCTGTGCAACTATCCCACGACCCCCGACTGCATGCCCCATCTGCTGGACAAGAAGAACGTGGATATGCTCACCGCCCACAAAATCTACTCCGTGTCCGAGATTCAGGCGCGGTGCGACATCATGCTGGAGAACTACTGCAAGGCCGTCATCATCGAGGCCAACACCATGGTGGACATGGCGAGAAAGCAGATCCTCCCCGCAGTGGAAGGCTATGCCGCCGAGCTGGCCGCTTCCGTGGCTGCGAAGAAAGCCGTCGCGCCCAATCTGGCCTGTGCTTATGAGACCGGCCTTGTCACCAAGCTGTCCGGCCTGACCGACCAGATTGCCGAGAAGACCGACGAGCTGGAATCCGCCGTTCTCGAGCTGAAGAACGCGGAGAATGTGAAGGAAGAGTCCTTCGCCATCCGGGACACCATTCTCGGCAAGATGGCAGCCCTCCGGGCTGTCGCGGACGAGGCGGAGACCCAGACTTCTTCCGATTACTGGCCGTTCCCCACCTACGGCGAACTGCTGTTTGGTGTAAAGTAACAGCCATCAAGGGGACTGACCACCCCCGGTATCAGAGAAAAAGAGAACCCATGGGAGAGCCTTGCGGCTCTCCCGCGGGCTATTTGAGGAGGAATCCCTATGTGTTCCATCATTGGGTATTGCGGCAGGCCCGCCGATCTGACCGCGTTTCAGGCAGGCTTCGCCAGAACGGTTTCCCGAGGCCCTGACGATTCCCGCGTCATCGACGTGGGGCAGGGGATACTCGGCTTTCACAGACTCTCCATCATGGGGCTTCACCCGGAAGGAATGCAGCCCTTCGGCCTGAACGGCAGCTGGGTGGTCTGCAACGGCGAGATTTACGGCTTTGAAAAGCTTAAAAAGGAATTGTCCAAGGACTACACTTTCACCAGCGAATCCGACTGCGAGGTGCTGCTGCCCATGTACGAAAAGTACGGCGTCGGCATGTTTGCCAAGCTGGACGCGGAGTTTGCCTGCATTCTCTATGACGGAAAGCAGAAAAAATTTATCGCCGCCCGCGACCCTATCGGCATTCGCCCGCTGTATTACGGCTACGACGGAAACGGCACGATCCTGTTTGCCAGCGAACCGAAAAATCTGGTGGGGCTGACCGACAAAATCCTGCCGTTTCCTCCGGGACATTATTACTGCGACGGGAAATTCGTCTGCTACTGCGACATCGCAGCGGTAGACCATGTGCTTCCCGATGACTTGGAAACAGTCTGCGCCAACATCCACGACAAGCTGGTGGCCGGTGTGAAGAAGCGTCTGGTGGCCGACGCCAAGGTCGGCTTCCTGCTCAGCGGCGGACTGGATTCTTCTCTGGTGTGCGCCATTGCCGCCCGGGAAAGCGAAAAGCCCATCCGCACCTTTGCCATCGGCATGAGTGAGGACGCCATTGACCTGAAATACGCGAAACAGGTCGCGGATTACATCCACAGCGACCATACCGAGGTCATTATCTCCAAGGAGGACGTTCTCGCCGCGCTAGAACCGGTGGTGGCGCTGCTGGGAACCTTCGACATCACCACCATCCGTGCCAGCATCGGCATGTATCTGGTGTGCAAGGCCATTCATGAGACGACTGACATCCGGGTTCTGCTCACCGGCGAGATCTCCGACGAGCTGTTCGGCTACAAGTATACCGACTTTGCTCCCTCTGCCAAGGCGTTCCAGGAGGAAGCCCAGAAGCGTATCCGGGAGCTGCACATGTACGACGTGCTCCGGGCAGACCGGTGCATCAGTGTCAATTCGCTGGAGGCGCGGGTGCCCTTCGGTGATCTGGACTTTGTCAAATACGTCATGGCCATTGACCCGGAGATGAAGTTGAACAAATACGGAAAGGGCAAGTATCTGCTGCGTCACGCCTTTGAAAAGGGCGATTACCTGCCTCACGACATTCTCTGGCGGGAAAAGGCGGCTTTTTCCGACGCCGTGGGTCACTCCATGGTGGACTATCTCAAGGAATATGCCGAAACCGTCTATACACAGGAAGAATTTGAGGAAAAACGGGCAAAGTATACCCATGCCCAGCCATTTACCAAAGAGTCCCTGCTTTACCGGGAGATTTTCGAGAAATACTATCCCGGACAGAGCCAGATGATCGTGGACTTCTGGATGCCCAACAAATCCTGGGAGGGCTGCAATGTGAACGACCCCTCCGCCCGCGTCCTCGCCAACTACGGCGACAGCGGGAAATAACCGGGTTTCCGCGGCTGCACGGGCAGACAAAAGTTCCAATTTTCGCCCCGCAAAAGCGGCACATATCGTGGAAATGATGATTGCGTTCCGCCACATATTGTGGTATTCTAAAGAGTGTGAGATGGGGGCCGCAGTGGGCTGCCGCCGTTTCCTGAAACCGACAATGAATACACATATGGAGGTAAACACAAATGGAAAAATTGCAGCAGCTGTATGAGGGCAAGGCCAAAAAGGTTTTCGCCACCGACGATCCCGAACTCCTGATCGTGGATTACAAGGACGACGCCACCGCCTTCAACGGGCTGAAAAAGGGCACCATCGCAGGCAAGGGCGTCATCAACAACCAGATGAGCAACCGCCTGATGGCTTATCTTGAAAAGCAGGGCATTCCCACCCACTTTGTCAAGGAGCTGTCCGAGCGGGAAACGCTGGTGAAGAAGGTCTCCATCGTTCCGCTAGAAGTCATCGTCCGCAACATCGCTGCCGGTTCCTTCTCCAAGCACTACGGCGTGGAGGAAGGCGTTGTGTTCGAGCAGCCCACCATTGAATTCTCCTATAAAAACGACGAGCTGGGCGACCCGCTGCTCAACACCTATCATGCCCTCGCTCTGAAGCTGGCGACCCCCGAAGAGATCAAGACCATTGAAGACTACTCCTTCCGGATCAACGACGCGCTGAAAGCCTTCTGGCTGACCTGCGGCGTGACTCTGGTGGATTTTAAGCTGGAATTCGGCCGCCTGTCCGACGGCACAATCGTTCTGGCTGACGAGATCAGCCCCGACACCAGCCGCCTGTGGGACAGCAAGACCCACGAGAAGCTGGATAAGGATCGTTTCCGCCGCGACATGGGCGGCGTGGAAGAAGCCTACGCCGAGATCATGAAGCGTCTGGAAGAACATCTGAAATAACCGTATTCTACAGGACGGAGGAACCCCTCCGCCCTGTAAACGTGCTGTCATCAACGATCCTTACATCTTTAGAATCGGAGGAAATCCAAAATGGCTAATACAGTAATCGTCGGCATCAACTGGGGTGACGAGGGCAAGGGACGCATGGTCGATCTGCTGACCGAAAACTATGACATCGTTATCCGCTATCAGGGCGGCGGCAATGCCGGCCATACCGTTATCAATGAGCACGGCAAATTTGCCCTGCACCTGCTGCCCTCCGGCATTTTCCGGGAGGGTGTCGTGAATATCCTTGGAAACGGCGTCGCCGTTGACCCGGAAAACCTGTGGCAGGAAATGCAGGATGTTGCCCAAAAGGGCGTGCCCATCACCCCGGACAACCTGAAAATCAGCGACCGGGCGTCTCTGCTGCTGCCCTGGCACCGTCTTCAGGACGGTCTGGAGGAAGCCCGGCTGAAGGATAAAAAGTACGGCTCCACCAAGCAGGGCATTGCGCCTTTCTACTCCGATAAGTACCAGAAAAAGACCATTATGGCGGGTGAACTCCTGCATTCCGAGCATCTTTATGAGCATTTGCAGGATTTGCTGGAGTGGAAGAATCTGACGCTTACCGGCGTTTACGGCGCTGAGCCTGTCACCATGGACGAGCTGAAAGCGTGGATGGACAATTACTGCGAGAAGATCAAGCCCTTCATCTGCGACACCGGCGTATACCTGCGCAAGGCGCAGGCGGAAGGGAAGAAGATCCTGTTTGAAGCCCAGCTGGGTGCTCTGCGGGATCTGGACTACGGCATCTACCCCTACACCACCTCTTCCAATGCCATTGCCGCCTACGCCCCTGTGGGTTCCGGTCTGCCCACCGCCAAGATCGACGAGGTCATCGGCGTTGTGAAAGCCTACTCCACCTGCGTGGGCGAAGGCCCCTTCGTCTGTGAGATGTTCGGTGCCGAAGCGGACGCCCTCCGGAAGGCGGGCTTCGAGTACGGCGCGAAGACCGGCCGTCCCCGCCGGGTCGGCCCCATCGACCTTGTTGCCACCCGCTACGGCGTTCAGGTGCAGGCCGCGACCAACATCGCCCTGACCAAGCTGGACGTGCTGAGCTATCTGGACAAAATCCCCGTCTGCGCCCACTACGAGCTGAACGGGGAAGTGATCGACGAATTCCCGTTCCCCACGCTGCAAAGCAGCGCTACGCCCGTGATGGAATACATGGAGGGCTGGAAGTGCGATATTTCCGGCGTGCGCAAGTGGGAAGACCTTCCCGAAGCGGCGCGGAATTATGTAAAGTACGTGGAAGAAAAGATCGGCTGCCGCATCGGCTACGTTTCCGTAGGCCCGGAGCGGGACAGCATCATCATTCGCTGAGCAGGGGGGCAGACTATGACGGATCAATACGAATCCCCCTTAAGCTCCCGGTATGCTTCCGACTATATGCTGCACCTGTTTTCCCAGCAGAAGCGGATTGAGACCTGGCGGAAGCTCTGGATTTCTCTTGCCAAGGCCGAGCATTCTCTGGGGCTGCCTATCACCGAGAAACAGATCGAGGAGCTGGAAGCCCACATCACGGACATCGACTTTGCCTGTGCCGCTGCCCGGGAAAAGGAAGTTCGCCACGACGTGATGGCTCACGTGTATACCTACGGCAAGGCCGCGCCCTCCGCCGCCGGTATCATCCATCTGGGCGCCACCAGCTGCTATATCACCGATAACGCCGACATCGTTCTCTACCGGGACGGCCTGAAATACCTCCGGGGAGAGCTGCTGAAGGTCATCGCCAACCTTTCCCGTTTCGCGGAAACGTACAAGGCGACCCCCACTCTGGGCTACACCCATTATCAGCCTGCCCAGCTGGTCACAGTTGGCAAGCGGGCGACGCTGTGGATGCAGGATTTTGTCAGTGATCTGGTAGAACTGGATTTTGTCGTGGAAACCATGAAATTCCTGGGCTGCCGGGGAACCACCGGCACGGAAGCCAGCTTCCTGGAGCTGTTTGACGGGGACACGGCGAAAATTGACGAGATGAACCGCCGCATCAGCGCGGATTTTGGCTTCACCCAGTGCTTCGACGTCTGCGGCCAGACCTACCCCAGAAAGCTTGACAGCCGCATCCTGAACTGCCTGTCTTCCATCGCCCAGAGCTGCTACCGCATGGCAAACGACATTCGGCTTTTGCAGCACGACCGTCAGGTGGAAGAGCCCTTTGAAAAGAACCAGATCGGTTCCTCCGCCATGGCCTACAAGCGCAACCCCATGCGCTCCGAGCGCATCTGCTCTCTGTCCCGCTACCTGATGGCGGACGCGCTGAACGCCCCCATGACCGCTTCCACCCAGTGGCTGGAACGCACGCTGGACGATTCCGCCAACCGGCGTATCTCCATGCCGGAGGGCTTCCTTTGCGCCGACGCCATTCTCAGGCTGGCACAGAACGTCACCGACGGCCTGCACGTGAACGAAAAGATCGTAGAGAAGACCGTGCGGGAGTATCTTCCCTTCATTGCCACGGAAAATCTGATGATGGAGGGCGTCAAGAACGGCGGCGACCGTCAGCAGCTGCATGAGATCATCCGCACCTGCTCCATGGACGCCACGGCCAAGATGAAAAACGGCGAACGCTGGGATCTTCTGGCCGATCTGGCCGACCATCCGGAATTCGGCATGACGAAGCAGGAGATGGAAGCCGTTCTCGACCCCATGCTGTACACCGGCCGGTGTGCGGAGCAAGTGGAAAGCTATGTGAAAAAGGTAGCCCCTCTGATCGCCGGTATTGACCGCGAACAGGCGGAGATCAATATTTAACCGGCGGGCAGGGAAGGAGAGAGCACTGTATGCAAGAAAAAATCCTGATTCTGGACTTTGGCGGACAGTACAATCAGCTGATCGCCCGGCGGGTGCGGGAGCAGAACGTCTACTGCGAGATCAAGCCCTACACCACGACACTGGACGAGATTCGCGCCTTTGCGCCCATGGGCATTATTTTCACCGGCGGCCCCAACAGCGTGTATCTGGAGGAATCTCCCCACGTTGACCCGGAAGTGTTCCGGCTGGGGGTTCCCATCCTCGGCATTTGCTACGGCTGCCAGCTGATGGCGCATACGCTGGGCGGTCAGGTCACGGCCGCGCAGGAGGATACCGCCCGGGAGTACGGCAAGACCGTCACCTATTACGATACCGGCTGCAAGCTGTTCAAGGGCATCCCCGAGCAGGCCATTTCGTGGATGAGCCACGGCGATTACATGGCGAAGGTTCCGGAGGGCTTTGCGCTGGTCGCCCATACCGACGCCTGCCCCAATGCCGCCATTGCCGACGAGAGCCGGGGCTTCTACGGTGTTCAGTTCCACCCGGAGGTGAATCACACCCAGTTCGGTTCCCTGATGCTGCGCAATTTCCTCTATGAGGTCTGCGGTGCCAAGGGCACTTGGACGATGGGGGATTTCTGCAAAAATACCGTGGCACAGCTCCGGGACACCATCGGCCCCAAGGGGCGCGTGCTGCTGGCGCTGTCCGGCGGCGTGGATTCCTCCGTTCTGGCGGCGCTGCTGGCCGAAGCGGTAGGGGATCGTCTGACCGCCGTCTTTGTCGATCACGGCTGTATGCGCAAAAATGAAGGCGACGAGGTAGAAGCCGCCTTTGCCAAGTGGAACATTCACTTTGTCCGGGTGGACGCGGAGAAGCGCTTCCTGGACAAGCTCAAGGGCGTGGAAGACCCCCAGCGCAAGCGTCAGATCATTGGCGCGGAGTTCGGGTATGTATTTCTGGATGAAGCCGTGAAATTCGGCATCACCAAAGAGGACTTTTTCGCTCAGGGCACCATCTATCCCGACGTCATCGAGTCCGGCGCGGGGGATGCCGACGTCATCAAGAGCCACCACAACAAGCTCCTGCCCAGAGAGGTCATTGAGCAGTTCAAGGCCGTTCTGGAGCCGCTGGATCATCTTTTCAAGGACGAAATTCGGCTGCTGGGCAAAGAATTGGGGCTTCCTGATTATCTTGTCCACCGTCAGCCCTTCCCGGGCCCCGGCCTTGCCATTCGTATCCTCGGCGACGTGACGAAAGAAAAGCTGGACATTCTCCGGGAGGCGGACTTCATCTTCCGGGAGGAAATTGCCAAGGCCGACCTGGGAGACATTTGCAGCCAGTATTTCGCAGTCCTTACCAATGCCAGAAGCGTCGGTGTCATGGGCGACGGCCGCACCTATGAAAACGTTCTGGCGCTTCGCAGTGTCACGACCAGCGACTTCATGACGGCGGAGTGGACGCGGATTCCCTATGAGGTGCTTGACCGCGCCTCGGTACGAATTGTCAACGAAGTGCCCCATATCAACCGCATTGTCTACGACATCACAAGCAAGCCCCCGGCGACGGTGGAATGGGAGTAAGCGCTGCTGTAGGAAGATACAACAAGGAGGTCTATTATGTGTGGAATCGTAGGATTTACAGGCACGCAGAACGCCGCGCCGGTACTGCTTGACGGACTTTCAAAGCTGGAATACCGGGGCTATGATTCCGCCGGAATTGCTGTGGTGCAGGGGAACCGAATCGCCATCAGCAAGGTCACGGGACGCATTCAGAACCTCCGGGAAAAGACGGACGACGGGCGGCTGGTTCCCGGTACCACCGGAATCGGCCACACCCGCTGGGCGACTCACGGCGCGCCCAACGACATAAACGCCCATCCCCATGCCAGCAATGACGGAAAATTCGCCGTCGTTCACAACGGCATTATCGAAAACTACATGGAGCTTCGGGAAGAACTGCTCCGGAAGGGTTATCGTTTCGAGAGCGAGACGGACACCGAGGTCATCGTCCATCTGATTGAAATGTACTATGCCGGCGATTTCCGGAAAGCCGTCATGAAAGCTTCTTCCCGGCTGGTTGGCTCCTACGCTCTGGGAATTGTCTGCACGGACACGCCGGATACGGTTCTCGCCGTCCGGGAGGCAAGCCCTTTGATTCTCGGCGTGGGCATCGGAGAGAATTTCTTTGCCTCCGACGTCACCGCGCTGGTGGCGCACACCCGGAACGTCATCTATCTGGAGGACGGCGAGCTTGCGGAGCTGACGCCCGACTCCATTCAGGTCTACGACTGCTCAGGCCACCCCATCACCAAGAAGGCCAGCCGCATCACATGGGACATCCAGGCGGCGGAAAAGGGCGGCTACGACCACTTCATGCTCAAGGAGATCATGGAGCAGCCCCGGGCGGTGGAAGCGACCATCACCCCCAGAATCCGGAATGGGGAGATCGTTCTGGACGACCTGAACATCGATCTTTCCCAAATCCATAAAATCGTCATTACGGCCTGCGGCTCGGCCTATTATGCCGGGTGCGCGGGGAAATATACCATCGAGAAGCTGTGCCGTATCCCCGTGACTACGGAGCTGGCAAGTGAGCTTCGCTATGCAGACCCCCTGATTGACGGGCATACGCTGCTCATCGTCCTGTCCCAGTCCGGCGAGACGGCGGATACCATTGCCGCCATGAAGGAATGCCAGCGCCGGGGTGCGAAGGCGCTTGCCATCGTGAACGTGGTGGGCAGTACCATTGCGAAAATCGCCGACTACACCCTGTACACATGGGCAGGCCCGGAGATTGCTGTGGCCACCACCAAGGGCTACACCACCCAGCTGACGGTGCTGTACCTGTTTGCTCTGTACGCGGCCAAGTCTCTGGGGACTGTCGAGGGGAAGGAGTACAAGCGGCTGCTCACGGCGCTGCGCTCCCTGCCCAAGCAGATGCAGACGGCGCTGGACATGAACCCTGCCATTCCTGCTCTGGCAAAGAAATACCACGGCAGCCCCTCCATGTTCTTCATCGGAAGAAACACCGACTACGCCGTCGCTCTGGAAGGGGCGTTGAAGATGAAGGAGATCTCCTACATCCACGCGGAATCCTACGCGGCGGGCGAGTTGAAACACGGCACCATCGCCCTGATTTACGAGGGGCAGCCGGTGATCGCCCTGTGCTGCAACGACGCGGTCATGGAGAAGACCATGAGCAACATCGTGGAGGTCAAGGCGCGGGGCGCGGAGGTGCTCGCGGTGGCCTTCAAGGGGAACGGGAAGATCGTTTCTCTGGCCGACGACATGATCTTTGTGCCGAAAATCGACCCGCTGCTGTGCGCGGTGGCCGAAATCGTCCCGTTACAGCTGCTGGCCTATTACGTGGCCAAGGAAAACGGCTGTGATATCGATAAACCGAAAAACCTGGCAAAATCCGTTACAGTAGAGTAAAGGAGAGATCACCAATGACGAAATACATCTTTGTGACCGGCGGCGTGGTTTCCGGTCTGGGCAAGGGCATCACCGCGGCGTCTCTTGGCCGTCTTCTCAAGGCGCGGGGACTGAAGGTCGCCGCCCAGAAGCTGGACCCCTACATCAACGTTGACCCCGGCACCATGAGCCCCTACCAGCACGGCGAGGTCTACGTCACCGAGGACGGCGCGGAGACCGATCTGGACTTGGGTCACTACGAGCGCTTCATCGACGAAGACCTGAACAAGTTCTCCAACCTGACCACCGGAAAGGTGTACTGGAACGTGCTGAACAAGGAACGCCGGGGCGAGTATCTGGGTTCCACGGTTCAGGTTATTCCCCACGTGACAAACGAGATCAAAGAGTTCGTCTACAGCGTCGGCCGGAAGACCGACGCGGATGTGGTCATCACCGAAATCGGCGGCACCATCGGCGATATCGAGTCCCAGCCCTTCCTGGAGGCGGTGCGCCAGATCGCGCTGGAGGTAGGGAAGGAGAACAGCCTGTTCATCCACGTGACGCTGGTGCCGTTCCTCCGTGGCTCCGACGAGCATAAGTCCAAGCCCACACAGCACTCTGTCAAGGAATTGCAGGGCATGGGCGTCAAGCCGGATATCATCGTTCTGCGCTGCGATGAGCCGCTGGAATCCTCCATTTTCCAGAAGATCAGTATGTTCTGCAACGTCAAGCCGGACTGCGTCATTGAGAATATCACCCTGCCCGTGCTGTACGAAGCCCCGCTGATGCTGGAAAAGTCCAATCTGTCCGGCATTGTCTGCCGGGAGCTGGGTCTGGAAACGCCCAAGCCTGAGCTGACGGAATGGATTCAGATGGTGGAGAAAATCAGAAACAGCAGCAAGCACGTCACCATCGGCCTCGTGGGCAAGTACGTCCAGCTTCACGACGCCTATCTCTCCGTGGCGGAAGCTCTGCGCCATGCGGGCTACGCGCTGGACGCCGTGGTGGACATCCAGTGGATCGATTCGGAGACACTGACGGAGGACACCGTGGGCGAAAAGCTGTCCCATCTGGACGGCATCATCGTTCCCGGCGGCTTTGGCGGCCGGGGCATTGAGGGCATGATCCTTGCGGCGAAGTACGCCCGGGAAAAGAAGGTGCCTTATTTCGGCATCTGCCTTGGTATGCAGATCGCCGTCATTGAGTACGCCCGGAATGTTGCCGGTCTGGCGGACGCCAATTCCGGCGAATTTGACCCGGTGAGCGAGCATAAGGTCATCGACTTCATGCCCGGACAGAGCGACGAGGTGGACAAGGGCGGCACGCTGCGCCTTGGCGCTTACCCCTGCGTCATCACCCCGGATACCACCATGGCGCGGTGCTACGGCGCGGGTCTTATCCACGAGCGTCACCGCCACCGCTACGAATTCAACAACGATTTCCGGGACGTCCTGCAAAATGCCGGACTTACCTTAAGCGGCACCTCCCCGGATGGGCGTCTGGTGGAGACTGTGGAGCTGACCGACCGTCCCTTCCATGTGGGCGTGCAGTACCATCCGGAATTCAAGAGCCGTCCCAACAAGCCCCACCCGCTGTTTCTGGGCTTTATCAAGGCCAGCTTGGGGGAATAACCATGAGTATCCACGAAGAATGCGGCGTGTTCGGCGTTTACAGCCAGCGTCAGGAGGATGTAGCGAGCCTTGCCTACTATGGGCTGTATTCCTTACAGCACCGTGGGCAGGAGGGCTGCGGCATTGTCGTCAATGATGACGGCGTTTTTGACGGCCACAAGGGTCTGGGGCTGGTCAGTGAGGTATTCACAAGCAGCGTCATGAAGCAGTTCCCCACGGGGAAAATGGCGGTTGCCCACGCCCGCTACGGCACCACCGGCGGCTCCAATCTGGCAAACTGCCAGCCTATTCAGGTCAATCACTTAAAAGGCAAGCTGGCGCTTGCCCATAACGGCAATTTGAGCAACGCGCTTCAGCTCCGCCGGGAGCTGGAGCTTTCCGGCGCCATTTTCCATACTACCTCCGACACGGAGACCATCGCCTATGTGATCACACGGGAGCGGATCACCGCTCCCTCCATTCAGGCGGCGGTCAGCCGCGCGGTGGACAGGCTGGAGGGCGCTTTTTCTCTGGTCATGATGTCCTCTACCAAGCTCATTGCGGTGCGCGACCCCCACGGATTCCGCCCGCTGTGCTATGGAAAAATGAAGGACGGGACGTATATCGTCGCATCGGAGAGCTGTGCTCTCCACGCTGTCGGCGCGGAATTCCAGCGGGACATTCTGCCCGGAGAAATTCTGACCTTTGACTGCGACGGCATCCACTCCGACACCAGCCACTGCGGCACCGCGCCCAAAAAGATGTGCATTTTTGAATACATCTACTTTGCCCGGCCGGATTCCGTCATCGACGGTGTCAGCGTTCATGATGCCCGGGTCAGGGCAGGGGAGATCCTTGCGAAGACCCATCCGGTGGACGCGGACATTGTCATCGGCGTGCCGGATTCCGGTCTGGACGCCGCCATGGGCTATGCCCGGGAATCGGGGATTCCCTACGGCATCGGCCTGATCAAAAACAAATATATCGGCAGAACCTTCATCGCCCCCGGGCAGGATCACCGGGTAGATCAGGTCAAGATCAAGCTCAGCCCCGTGGAAAGCGAAGTCCGAGGCAAGCGGGTGGTGATGGTGGACGATTCCATCGTCCGCGGCACGACCTCCGGGCGCATTGTGCAGCTTCTGCGGGACGCGGGGGCGAAGGAAATTCACATGCGCATCTCCGCGCCGCCGTTCCTGCACCCCTGCTACTATGGCACGGACATCGACTCCCGGGAGCACCTGATCGCCTGTCACCATACTGTGGAGGAAATCGCGGAGATCATCGGTGTGGACAGTCTGGGCTATCTGCCCCTGGGGAATCTGCGTGACCTCTGCGGCAGCGAAGAATATTGCAGCGCCTGCTTTGACGGCGACTATCCCACGGCGATCCCCGAGGACACCCGGAAAGACCAGTTTGAGCAGAAGCTTTCCCAGAGAAAGGCCGGTGAAAAGCCATGAATCGGATTTTTGACAGAAAAATCATTCTGGAGGACGGCACCGAGTTTTACGGCTACGGCTTCGGCGCCAAACGGGACGCGCTGGTGGAGCTGGTGTTCAATACCTCCATGGTGGGCTATCAGGAAATTCTCTCGGACCCTTCCTACACCGCGCAGGCCGTGGTCATGACCTACCCCCTGATCGGCAATTACGGCATGTGCAATGAAGACTACGAGACGGACAGACCCACCATCAGCGGTCTGGTCGTCCGGGAGTTCAACAGCGAGCCTTCCAATTTCCGCGCCGCGCGGACACTGGAAGACGTGATGATCCAGTATGACATTGTGGGCATCGCCGGAGTGGACACCCGCCGCCTTGCCCGCCACATCCGGGATGAGGGCACTTGCAAGGCGCTGATCGTGGACGCGCAGACCCCCAGCATCGCCTGCCTTGCGAAAATGCGCTCCACCGCTCTGCCCACCAATCAGGTTTCCGTGGTGAGTACGAAATCCCCGTGGATATCCGCCTGTGCAAATCCAAAGCACCGCGTTGTGGCCGTTGACTGCGGCATCAAGCACAACATCATCCGCAGTCTGAACGCCCGGGGGTGTGAAGTGACCATCGTTCCGTGGACGGTTACCGTTGAGGAAGTGATGGCCATGCACCCGGATGGCCTGTTCATCTCCAACGGCCCCGGCAACCCGGAGGACGCAAAGCCGGTGATTGCCCTTGTCCGCGCCCTTCGCGGAAAGCTGCCGATTTTCGGCATCTGTCTTGGACATCAGATCATCGCCCTTGCCTATGGCGCGTCCACCTACAAGCTGAAATTCGGCCACCGGGGCGGAAATCATCCCGTGAAAAATCTACAGACGGGGAAGGTGGAGATCACCTCCCAGAACCATTCCTACGCAGTAAATGCGGATTCTCTAGCGGGAACCGGCCTGACCGTGACCCATGTCAACCTGCTGGACGGCACGGTGGAGGGGCAGAAGTGCGCCGCTGACCGGGTATTCAGCGTCCAGTACCACCCGGAAAGCGCCCCCGGCCCCCAGGACAGCGCCTATCTGTTTGATGAATTCATCGCCATGATGGAGGGAAAGTAACATGCCGAAACGTACCGATCTGAAGAAAATTCTGGTCATTGGCTCCGGCCCCATCGTCATCGGTCAGGCGGCGGAATTCGACTATGCCGGTACCCAGGCCTGTCTTGCCCTGAAAGAAGAGGGCTATGAGGTCATTCTGTGCAACAGCAACCCCGCGACCATCATGACCGACCCCGCCATCGCGGACAAGGTTTACATGGAGCCGCTGACGCTGGAATATATCGCCCGTATCGTCCGCTTTGAGCGGCCGGACGCCATCATCCCCGGCATCGGCGGCCAGACGGGACTGAATCTTGCCATGCAGCTGGAAAAGAAGGGCATTCTGAAGGAATGCCACGTGCAGCTGCTGGGAACGCCCAGCGAATCTATTGAGCAGGCGGAGGATCGGGAACTGTTCAAGGAGCTTTGCGAGCGCCTTGGCGAGCCGGTGCTTCCTTCTCAGATCGCCAATACCATGGAGGAAGGTCTTGCCGCGGCGGAAGCCATTGGCTATCCCGTGGTGCTTCGCCCTGCCTTTACTTTGGGCGGCACCGGCGGCGGATTTGCCGATAACGAGGAAGAATTCCGGGAGATTATGAAAAACGCTCTGGTGCTGTCGCCCGTCCATCAGGTTCTGGTGGAGAAGAGCATCAAGGGCTTCAAGGAAATCGAATACGAGGTCATGCGGGACGCCAACGACACCGCCATTGCCATCTGCAACATGGAGAACCTTGACCCCGTGGGCATCCACACCGGCGACTCCATCGTGGTCTGCCCGTCGCAAACGCTGACCAACAAAGAGTATCACATGCTCCGGGATTCCGCCCTGCGCCTGATCCGCGCGCTGAAAATTCAGGGCGGCTGCAACGTCCAGTTCGCGCTGGACCCCAAATCCTTCCAGTATTACCTCATCGAGGTCAACCCCAGAGTGTCCCGTTCCTCCGCACTTGCCTCCAAGGCTTCCGGCTATCCAATCGCCCGGGTCTCCGCGAAGATCTGCGTGGGTATGACGCTGGATGAAATTCGTCTTGCCAACACCTGCGCGGCCTTTGAGCCGGCGCTGGACTATGTGGTCACCAAAATGCCCCGGTTTCCCTTCGACAAGTTCTCCGATGCCAACAACCGTCTCGGCACTCAGATGAAGGCCACAGGCGAAACCATGAGCGTCGGCCGCACCTTCGAGGAAAGCCTGCTCAAGGGCATCCGCTCTCTGGAGATTGGTGTGTACCACCTGCACATGCCAAAATTCGACAGCTGGGGCAGGGAAGACCTGCTGGACTATATCAGAATCGGCACCGACGACCGCATCTACGCCATTGCCCAGCTGCTGCGTATGGGCGTGAGCGTGGAGGAAATCGTAGAGAAAAGCACCATTGACGCCTTCTTCATCCGCAAGCTTCGGAACATCATCTCCATGGAGCGGGAGCTTTCCGGCGCGGTCATGGACAGCAGCGTGTATTATCAGGCAAAGAAGATGGGCTTCTCCGACCGGGCGGTGGCGCAGATCTGGAACGTCCCGGAGCGGAAGGTGTTTGCCCTGCGCCAAAGCAGCAATATTCGCCCGGTGTACAAGATGATCGACTCCTGCGCAGGAGAATTCGACAGCTATATCCCGTATTTTTACTCCACCTACGAGACGGAAAACGAGTCCGTCGTTTCCGACAAGAAGAAGGTCATCGTCCTCGGCTCCGGCCCCATCCGTATTGGTCAGGGTGTGGAATTCGACTATTCCACCGTCCACGCCATCCAGACCATCAAAAACGCTGGCTACGAGGCCATCATTATCAACAACAACCCGGAAACGGTTTCCACGGATTACACCACCTCCGACAAGCTGTACTTCGAGCCGCTGACGGTGGAAGACGTGATGAACGTGGTGGAGCAGGAGAAGCCCGAGGGCGTCATTGCCTCTCTGGGCGGCCAGACCGCCATCAATCTGGCGCAGCCCCTGACGGACTTAGGCGTGAACATCATCGGCACCGACTGCGCCGCCATCGAAAAGGCGGAAAACCGGGATGCCTTTGAAAAGCTTTTGATTTCCCTGAACATCCCCCAGCCCAAGGGAAAGGCCGTCACCCGCATTGAGGACGGCGTCGCCGCCGCCCGGGAGATCGGCTATCCCGTTCTGGTGCGTCCCAGCTTCGTGCTGGGCGGACGGGCAATGCAGATCGTCGCCAACGAGGAGCAGCTGCGGCATTACCTCCACACCGCCGTGGAGATCGACGCGGACAAGCCTGTGCTGGTGGATAAGTATATCCGGGGCAAAGAGGTGGAGATCGATGCCATCTGCGACGGGACGGACGTGTTCGTCCCCGGCATCATGGAGCTGGTGGAGCGCACCGGCGTTCACTCCGGCGACTCCATCTCCGTGTACCCGTCCTTCTCCATCTCCAACAAGGTCAAGGGCATTATTTTGCAGTACGCGAAGAAGCTGGGGCCTGCCATCGGCATCAAGGGACTGTACAATATCCAGTTCATCGTCGATCCGGAGGATCATGTGTATATCATCGAGGTCAACCCCCGTTCCTCCCGTACCGTGCCGTTCCTGAGTAAGGCCACCGGCTACCCGCTGGCAGACATCGCCACGCTGGTGGCGCTGGGGCAGAGCCTGAAGGAGCAGGGCATCGACATGCTGTACCCCGACGAGCAGAAGCGGTACTATGCCAAAGCTCCGGCCTTCTCCTTCTCCAAGCTGCGGGGGCTGGATGCCTACCTGTCTCCGGAGATGAAATCCACCGGCGAGGCCATCGGCTACGACAACAACCTGACCCACGCGCTTTACAAGGCGATGCAGGCGTCGGGCATGAAGCTGGAAAATTACGGTACTGTATTCGTGACCATCTCCGACGAGGACAAGGAGGAAGCGCTGCCGCTGATCCGTCGGTTTTACCGGCTGGGCTTCAACATTGAGGCCACCGTGGGCACCGCGGTTTTCCTGCGCCAGCACGGCATCAAGACCCGCGTCCGGGCGAAGGTGGACGACGGCTCCGACGAAATTCTCAATTCCATTCGTCAGGGCTACGTCACCTACGTCATCAACACCATGGACGTCCGCTGTGAGGATGTGCATTCCGGCTCCAGCCAGATCCGCCGCTGCGCGGTGGAAAACAGCGTCACCATGCTGACGGCGCTGGACACGGTGCGGGTGCTGCTGGACGTGCTGGAGGAGATCACCCTCGGCATTTCCACCATTGACGCCTGATTCTTTTCCATTTGGAGCCGCCCGACAAGGGCGGCTCCTTTTGTATGCGAAAAATGTCAAGGAAAATATTTCACAAAAGTTTACATAATTCTTGTCCATTTTTCCAAATTGCGGCGGGCAGCGGGGTAGGGTATAATAGCGGCACAAGAAAAGGACGGAGGGAACGCATGAAACGGTGGATACCCATTGGGGTGGTTTTGGTGCTGGTGATCCTGGCTTTTGGTCTGTGCGCCACGGCCTGGAATCCGGGGGAGTTTTCGGGGGACTGGTACTGCGCAGAAACCGGGGAGCTGTTCCGGTTTCAGGACGGGCTGGTCAGCTGCGAACAGCATAATCTGCTCACCGGCACCATTGATGCCATGTGCGGCGCGTACTGCTTTGACCGGGATTCCGTGACGGTTTTCTCTCTGGGGGTAGCCGGGCTGGAAAATCCGCGGCAGCTGTACCTCATACACGGCACCGACGGCGACCGCCTGTGCGGGTCGAAAGACGGTTCCGGAGAAACATATTTTTACCGCAGTCAGCAAGCGGCGCTGGAAAATTAACGAATCCCCTCTGCCCGTTTATTGTGGGCAGAGGGGATTTTCTCAGCTGAAGGGATACTCGGAAAACGGCTTCATGTTCAGTTCGATGGGGTGATATTGAGCGATGTAAGACCGGGCGGTTTCTTCGGAGCAGTTGCTCGACTGGGGATTCTCGCCTTCGACCGCGCGAACCCAGTATTTTTGAATACGATCCTGATAAATCATTTCGATCAATTCCAGCTCTGTACCTTTCATGCGGTAAAATTTGTAGTGTGTCCCGTCTTTTTCGCTGTACATCAGAATGCCGCCTTCGCAGACGCCAGTCATCGAATCATCTGTCACCAATTCCAGCTCTCCGTCTACAATGGTATGCACGGAAAATTCGTACTCCGGCTCTGTGCAGCCCCTCGGTATCGTCCACACGTCTCTGGCAATCAGCTCCTGTATTCCGTCGCCGTTCAAGTCCATCAGCGTGTAGGTTAATTTCCCCGCATCCTCAAGCCATTCCAGCGCCTCGGCAATGTATATGGCATATGGGTCTGTCCAGGGGATGGGCTTCACCGGCTCGCCGTAGCGCTTCATCTGCTGCCGCTCGGGCTGGTGGTCCAGCGTGACATAGGACGAGATGATCGCCTGCGCCTGCTGCTCTGTGATCTCCGTCCGCTCCTTTGCTCTCGGGTCTGCCGGAGGGAGAACGGGCAGGGAATACCAGATACCTTCCTCCCGTTCCAGCCCTTCCAGATACGTTAGCCCATCTGCTTCCGCCCGGAAATAATACCGTACTTCATAATCATAAACCCTCATTTTCAGGATATCATCGTCCTTCAGTTCCAGAACATGGTCTTCACAAACCGTAAATCTGAACAGTCCGGCGAGGTTTCCGAAATCCGCGTATTGAAAAGATTTGCCATCCCGCATGGACAAAATCTCCCAAAGAGACGCCTTTCCACCGGAGAGAAGCTCCATTACGCCGTCTCCATTCAGGTCACATAGGGCGTAAAACAGGCCGTCCCGCATGCGGGTGCCATGTTCCGCCGCTCTATCCAGCTCTTGTTGAATATACTGCTCATAGCCCTTGGTGTACAGATTTTCGGCGGCTGCCGCGCGCTCCGCCTCGTAGGCCGCCTGAGCTGCCTCCATAAGTGCATCCACCTTGGTCATGTCCGCCGGGTGGGGCTGGATGGAAAAGTCAAACTGTTCCGAGATCTGTTCCAGCGCGCTCTGCGTCATCTGCACCTTGGTTCCGCCGTCCCATTTGGACGAAGCGAAGGACACGGTGACAAGGGCGTCCTGAAGGTCGGCAATGATCCGCGCCCACTCGTCATTCATCACAAGAAGCACTGTCCTGCCGTCGCTGCGGGTGTAGTTCCACTGGGTGCAGTTTTCCAGGTCGGCAACCTCGTAGTACACAGGGTCAAAATATTCCTTCACGGAATAATAATATTCCGCAAGGTTGTCCTCATATGGCCACTGGTCGGTGTCCGGCTGGAACAGAAGCGCGATATTGAAGGTTCCCTCCGGGTAAAAATAGCCGGCCAAATATTCCACATCCCCATGGAACACGCCGTCAATGCCCAGCGAGGAAAACAGCACGCTGGATTCATAGGATTGGCAGCCCACGTCCGGCGACAGCAGCTTCAGATCGTATTTTTGAACGATCTCGTCCAGCTTGTTCACCATTTCCCAGCTGTAGCATCCATAAGGGATATAATATGGGTTGGGGATTCCCAGCTCATTGTTGTCGTTGGCCGTCACAATGGCGCCATCCGGGTCGTAGTCCCGGCAAAAACTGTTCCATTCTGCCAGCGCCTCCTGATTGGCGCCTTGCAGCGTGATCTGGGTTCGCGGGGCGAGGGTCGGCAAGGAAATGACGTCCCCGTTTTCGTCGTAGACGGTGGGCGTTGTGGGGCGGTACTCGGCCACCTTCAAGTCCTGAAGCCGCAGCACATACGCCACCGTGCAGCCCACAAGCAGAAGCATCAGCCCGATCACGGCGGCCACCAGCCAGAGCCTGCGCCGGGGCAGGGGAAGGGGCTTCGCGCCCGCCGTGCCGTCTCTGTATTTCTGGGTTTCCCAGAGGTATGTACCCTTGGCGTCGCCGATCATATCCAGTATTTCGTTGGCGTTCACAGCAATTCCTCCTTTTCCAGCGCCTGTCTGAGCCTACCTCGGGTGCGGCGGAGCATGGAGGTGACCTTGCTGACGGAGAAGCCGAAATGCTCGGCGATGTCCGCAATGGGGTCTAAGTACCAGTACCGGCTCAGGAACACCAGCCGTTCCGTTTCCGGCAGGGATTCCAGAAAGCTGTTGAAGGCCACGGCAAGCTCCTTGCGGTCCATGGCCTTTTCCAGGCTGTCCTGAGACGCGCAGTCCTCCAGCTCGTCCAGCGCCAGCGTCATCTCTCCGCCGCCCCGCTTGCAGGCGTTTCGGTAGCGCCAGCGGTCGATGGCGAGACGGCGGGTGATCTTGCCGAGAAAGGTTGCGAGAATGGAAGGACGGCGGGGCGGCATGGCGTTCCATGCCGTGAGATAGGTGTCATTCACGCTTTCCTCGGCGTCTTCGTGGTTTGTCAGGATGTTTTTGGCAATCGAAAAGCAGTAGCCGCCGTATTTCTGCGCGGTTTCGGAAATGGCGGTTTCCGACCGCGCCCAATACAGCGCGATGATGTTCTGATCGTCCAAAGCAAGCACCTCCTTGTGTCTGTTTGAAGCGCCCTTCACTTATCATCACGAAAAAAGAGGGAAAATCTTGCGCGCCGGGAGGAAATTTTTTGAAAAATCGCAAGGAGCATTTCCGCTGGTTTTCATTCGCCGTTTTGGGGAGGCTGAATTACGGCGAATGTATCCACAAAATTTTCTGCCGTCTTTTGGATATTGTACCACAGCTGAAATTCAAAGACAAGCTTCCCCCCGCAGCGCCGCGCAATACTTTTCCAGCGCGGCCGCCGCGACCGCGCCATCCGACGCGGCGGTTATGACCTGCCGCAGGGGCTTGACGCAGATGTCGCCCGCCGCGTAAAGTCCCTCAACAGAGGTTTTCTGATTTTCGTCGGTGATAATATATCCCCGCGCGTCCCGCTCGGCAATGCCGGAAACCAGAGCTGTGTCCGGGGCATACCCGGCAAAGACAAACACGCCGATGGTCTCGCCGTCCGGACTCTGGTAGTCGGTGATCTCGCCGGTGGCGGTATTCTGGTATTGGATACGCCGCAGGCCGTCATCGCCGGAAACCTCCCGCACCACGGTGTTGAAAAGAACGGTGATTTTCTCGTGGTTTCTGGCTTTGTCCGCCACGGAGGCGGGGCAGGCAAAGCCATTTTTCCGTATCAGCATGGTCACATGACGGGCAAATTTCGTCAGGAAAACGCTTTCCTCCGCCGCCGTAAAGCCTCCGCCGATCACGAAAACGTCCTTATTCCGGAAAAACGCGCCGTCGCAGGTGGCGCAGTAGGAAACGCCGCGTCCCCTGAATTCCTCCTCGCCCCGGAAACCCGCCATTTTCGGCTGCGCCCCGGTGGCCAGAAGTGCGCCTATGCAGCGAAAATCCCCCGCAGAGGTTTTCACGGTTTTCTCGGCATCAAAAAGGGACAGCTCCCGCGCCTCCGCGATCAGAAATTCCGCGCCGAAGTCCTCCGCCTGACGGCGCATGGTATCGGTAAGCTCCATGCCGCTGGTCTTCGGCACGCCGGGGTAGTTTACCACCTCATTGGTAATGGCAATCTGCCCGCCGTATCCCCGTTTCTCCACCACAAGCGTCCGACAGCCCGCCCGGGCAAGGTACAGCGCCGCCGTCAGCCCCGCCGGGCCGCCGCCGATAACGATTACATCGTAAAGCTTTTCATTCCTCATGGGAAATTTCCCTCTTTCGTAGATATTCAGAACTTCCATAGTGTCAGTGTGCGCTATCCGGCCAAAATCATACAAAGCAGAAAGGGGAACGGCAAGCGCCGCTCCCCAAGTATTTACATGTCCAGTGCCGGATTCATAAAGTATACATTCTTCTGATCCAGCTTTTCCCGAAGCAACTGCACCGCTTCACCAATACAGGCAACATGAAGTACCGTAAAAGAGCCACCAACACATATTACAGGGTTACGGTATCATATCGTCAAAGCCCAAGTATTGTAGTGAAATTATGAGAAAAAGGGGAATGCGCGATGTTTCAGAAGAAATATTATCTCTATTTGTCGCAATCAGATTTCAGGGTTCTTCTACAAAGCCTTGTCCAAATGAAAAACCGATTGATTAGAGAGGGACGCTTTGCGGATTGTGTGGACGAGCTGATTCAGAAAGTTATTACCGCACCCGTGAAAAGAGTCTAATACATACCAACCCGTTTACCAGTTTTTAGGTAAGCGGGTGATAGTACGCCCTGCTTTGGGTATTACAAGTCCTGCAAATCCGCGAAAGGAATGTCATTCTCCAGATTATCCCTTGCCAGGTCTGTGTCAATGATTCCGTGAGCTTTGGAAATCGGCTTTTCGTGCCATACCTTCTGATTTGCACCGGTGGTTCCGGCAATGATGGGATTTGCTTTTTCCTTGCCGCTTTTTGCCTTGCCTTGAATCTGGGGGACAGGGGAAGTCTCATTTCTTGGCCCACGAGTCACATCGGGATGGGTCATATCCTTTTTTGCCATTTTTATCACCTCTGGGTTAGTATCCCACGGAACAAGCAAACCATGCCCAGACAAAAAATGGATGCTGTTTCTACGAGATTTATACATATCTTAGCCGCTTACTTGTTTTCAGGTAAGCGGTTTTTCTATTTCCAGTACATAGCCGTCTGCTTCACCGCAGGCGGCTAAATCTATTTAAGGAGGAAACCCAAATGGCAAAAACAAAGGTCATTGCCGTTGCCAACCAGAAGGGCGGCGTGGGGAAAAGCACTACGGTGTATAATCTGGGCGCTGGACTGGCGATGCAGAGCAAAAAGGTTCTTCTGCTGGATGTTGATCCGCAGGGGGACTTAACCAAAATGCTGGGATTGCGAAAACCGAATGATTTGCCGCTGACACTGGGCAATGCCATGAACGACATCGTGGCGGGTGTCAGCGGCGGCGATCATCCGGAAATCTGCCATCATCACGAGGGCTTTGATTTCGTCCCCGGCAACCGCACTCTATCCGCCGTTGAGGTGGGACTGGTGAATGTCATGAGCCGGGAGACGGTGCTGCGGCAGTATCTGGACAAGATCAAAAAGGACTACGACTATGTTCTGCTGGACTGCCGCCCGTCTCTCGGTATGCTGGTCATCAATGCTCTGTCTGCATCGGATTATGTTCTGATCCCGGTTCAGGCAGAGTATTTTGCTGCTGAAAACATGACGGAGCTGGTCAATACGGTGCAGAGCATCAAACGGCAGATCAATCCCAAGCTGAAAATCGGCGGCGTGTTTATGACCATGGCGAACGATACGAACTTTCGCAAGGATATTGTTGCATCCGTCAAAGCCGCCTACGGCAAGCATCTGCCCATCATGCAGGCGGTGATCCCGGCAACGGTTCGGCTGGCAGAAATCAGCACCGCAGACCACAGCATTTTCAAGCATGAGCCGAAAGGTCGTGCAGCGGAAGCCTATCGCACTCTGGTGAAGGAGGTAATGGACATTGGCGAAAAACAGCGCAGCAAGCCTTCTGACATCAGTCGATAGCCTGTTCACCACCCAGGAGGAGCGGGATATTGCCAGTCAGCCCAGAGTGCAGGAAATCCCCGTTGACAAGATTGACGATTTCCCCAATCACCCCTTCAAAGTCCGCATGGATGACAACATGATCGAGATGGCGGAAAGCGTGAAACAGCACGGCATTCTGGTTCCTGCCATCGTCCGTCCCAAGGAGAACGGGCATTACGAAATGGTTGCCGGTCATCGCCGCAAGACAGCTTGCTCCATGGCGGCGAGGTTGGAATTGCCTTGCATTGTTCGGGAACTGACAGATGAGGAAGCGACCATAATCATGGTGGATTCGAATTTGCAGCGAGAGCAGCTTCTGCCATCGGAAAAAGCCTTTGCCTATAAGATGAAGCTGGATGCCATGAAACGGCAAGGACAACGGACTGACTTAACTTCCGACCCACTGGGTCGGAAGTTAGATGGGAAAGAATCTGCGAGCGTTGTGGGAAAAGATGGTGGAGATAGCCAGACGCAAGTGCGTCGATATATTCGATTAACCAACCTCATCCCCGAAGTTCTGGATTTGGTAGACAATTCTGTTCTGAAAGAAAAGGACAAACTGCAAATCGCTTTGCGCCCTGCCGTAGAGCTGTCCTATCTGACCCAGCAGGAGCAGCATGATTTGTACGAAACCATGATAACGGAGGACTGCACCCCTTCTCATGTTCAGGCGATGAAAATGCGGAAATTTTCCGAGGAGGGCAGGCTGAACATGGATGTGATCTTCTCCATTATGCAGGAGGAAAAGCCCAACCAAAAGGAACAGTTCAAAATTCCAAAGGAGCGTATCAGCAAGTATTTTGCGCCGGGGACGCCCGCGCAGAAGATTGAGGATACCATTGTAAAGGCGTTGGAGTTTTACCGAAAGCGCCAGCGGGAACAGGAGCGATAATCACTTACAAGGGGGCAGTCTGCCCAATTCACAGGACTGAGGCAGGTGATTCTGCGGTTCCCCCTCTCCACACCTCACCCCCTCCAGACTACCTGTACACTCCGAAAAGGAGAACCAGGTTTGTTCCGATTTTACCAACAAACCAACAATCGCAGTCCTTGCTGTACTTCGGCAAGGGCTTTTTTTGAAAGGAAAAATTATGCCAACTGTAATCAAACGATGTATTTCACTCCTTTTGATTCTGATGCTGATGGTAAGTTTGATTTCCAGCGTATATGCTGCGGAAAAAGCCGATGAAGCTGATCCTGTTGCTTCCACGGAACCAGCGGAAGAAACAATGAGCAGGGAATCGGAAGAAAATATAATCCCACCGCCGGATGAAACGGAACCGCCTGTTACGGAGGAATCCGGTACTGAACCATCAGAACTTGACATTATCGACGATTCTGAGCCGCCTGTCATGCTTCTGATTGACGGGGAAGTTGCTCTGGCGTCAATTTCCGACTGTCAGGCGACTACATGGGCTACCATCTGGGTTAACACAGATGAATACAGTCCCATTGCCGGAAAGACCAACCGATTTATCTACTATGAATTTGCGGGCAAGTCAAGAAACCGAAATAATGTCGGTCTGAAAGCCATTAAGGTCAATGGCACATGGCAGGCAGCTTACTGCCTGGAACCCGGCATTGCGGAAGGCTCCACCTATACGGAGGAAGATATGACTATGGATGACCTGGCCGGCAGTTCAGCTGCACCATCCACGTTGACTGCGCAGCAGCTGAAAGCCATGTGCGTTGCGGTTATGTATGGGCATCGAACACTTCCGCAATCTGCCAGCTATGAGCTGCTGTCCAATATGGTGGCAACGCAGATCATTGTCTGGGAAATCGCCATTGGCTGGAGAAATGCCACACCGCCGTATGCACAGACCAATGATGCGTTCATTCGCCGGTTTGAGAATGCCTACGGAAAAGGGCCTGAAGCTACTTCCATGTATATTTCCATCGGAGGTCGGTTGAAGAATGTCATTTCGGCATACAACGAGATTTCTGCAAACATGGCAGCGCACAGCGATGCCATCCCCAGTTTTGCCAGCGCGGCTAAGAATGCTGCCCCGACTATAGATTTGAAACCGAATGGCAGCGGCCTGTACAGTGCAGCCATCACGGACAGTTACCGGGTAATATCTGGATATTCCTTTCCGAAGATGGATGGCCTGACCTTTTCCACGAACGGGAATCTGCTGACGATTACCTCTGACCGCCCACTGGACAATGTCCTGGTAGAACCCACACGAAATCGGGTAAACGCCCAGGGACACCCTTTCTTCGTGTGGTATAACGGCAGTTATCAGGTGATGCTGGGCAGTCAGGCAGACCCATCTTATGAGGATTTGCCTGTTTATTTCCGACTAAGGGCCGTCAATCCCGCAGGCTCCATGAAATTGGTCAAGACCACAGAGGACGGGAAAAATCTGTCCGGCTGGAAGTTCGGCATTTATTCGGATTCCGGCTGTACCAATCTGATTTCCGGTCCTTACACCACAGATTCCACAGGTGCGCTCTCCGTCTCCAATCTGACCGCAGGAACCGTGTATGTAAAAGAATTAGGCCACACGGACGCGAGTGTTGCTGCTCTATATACCTGCGACAGCGCCAATCCTCAGAAAGTAACCATCACTGCAGGAGCTACAGCAACGGTTAATTTCCACAACAGGCTTAACACCGGCGGCGTTAAGTTGGTCAAGGAAACAAACACAGGCAAGAATTTGGATGGTTGGCAGATCGGTCTTTACACCGATGCCGCCTGCACAAAGCCTGTTTCCGGTTTTCCCTTTACCACCGGGGCCGACGGAAGTGTAACGGTTTCCGATTTGTCTGTTGGGACGCTGTACGCAAAGGAAATTGAAGTGGATGACCCTTACTGGGTCTGTGACACCTCTGTGAAAACGGTCAATATCACTGCGGGACAGACTGCAACTGTGAGCTTTTGCAATATGCAATATGGCAAAATCCAAATTCAGAAAGCCATGGAAACGGTAGGCAGTCTGACAGGCTGGCAGTTCCGCATCACAGATTCTTCTGGCACAGAAATCCCCGGTTCTCCCTTTTCCACAGATGAAACAGGCTTGATTCTCGCAGGGAAGTTACAGCCCGGAGAATACAAGGTTGAGGAGCTGATTCCGGAGAACAGCCTGTATTCCTGCACCAGTGAGAATCCACAGACTGTGACCGTGAAAGCAGGAGAAACTGCCGGGGTTCATCGAAAAGGGGAGAGCTGAAAAATTCATTGATGCCAATTTCAAGTCCCTGGCACACTTCGTGGACGATTCGCAGTTTCATTGACGGATAGGTGCAGTTGATGATATTGGATATGGTAGAACGGGGCAGGCCGCTTTTGGTAGAAAGCTGGTACTGGGTCATATTCTTTTCCGAAAGCAATTCAGTCAGACGAATACTGACTGCTTGATTGAGCTGCATACCTTCACCACCATGTTCATGTAACTGTACCAGTATTATATGGAACGATGGCATAAAAATAGTTCATGTAACTGTACGAAATGAGACTTTTGGTGTATAATGGGATGGAAAACTATCCGTGGCATAATTCGCACATTTGACGAATAGGTCAGTACAGGGTATCCTATCACACATCCTAATTCGGGGAGGTTAATGCCATGAAAAACAAGGAGCAGAAAGAATATTGGATTCCATGCCCTGTCTGTAAGGAACTATCAGATATCAAAGTATATGAAGATACTGTGATTCTGAAATTCCCATTTTACTGCCCAAAGTGCAATCAGAAATCGACTGTAAATGTGGTTCGTCTGAGGATGACAGTAGAATCTGAGGATGAGAAGCATAAGTAGTCATGGGAATAAAAGTATGGTATATGTAAAAAGCTTCTAAAAAATACAAAAATTTTTTGAAATGGATGCAATATACCCGCACCATTTTGCGCCTATACAAGTGAAACCCTTTGTTATAAAATAGACAAACAACTGGAGGTGATTCCTTGGAGGATCAGGGTATCATAGCGCTGTTCTTTGACCGGTCTGAACAGGCCATTGAAGAAACAGACAAAAAGTACGGTGGGTATTGCTACAGTATTGCCTACAACATTCTCTCCAATCGAGAGGATTCGGAGGAAAGCGTCAGCGATACATATCTGGCGGCGTGGAATACGATTCCGCCCCGGCGTCCCAATTTTCTGAACGCTTTTCTTGCCAAAATGACCCGGCATATTTCCATTGACCGCTGGCGCAAGCTCAGCGCAAAAAAGCGAGGCGGTGGAGAAATTATTCTTGCACTGGATGAATTGGAAGAATGCGTGGACAGCCACAATGTAGAAACCGAACTGGCGAAAAAGGAATTGACACGGGTTCTTAATATGTTCCTGTCTTCCCTGACGGAGACAGAACGGAATGTGTTTCTGTGTCGGTACTGGTATCTGGATTCTATCCAGATCATTTCTGAGGTTTCCGGTTTCAGTCAGAGCAAGGTGACTTCCATGCTCCATCGGCTGCGTGGGAAACTGCGGAAAAAGCTCAGTGAGGAGGGATATGTATGAAAGCAATGGATTTGCTGGTTGGCTTTGGAAGCGTAAAGGATTCGTATGTGATCAGCGCGGAGGAATTCCGTCAGGGAAAACAGAAAGCGCAGGTCAAGTGCCTGTCCACACGGAAAATGTGGCTAATCGCCGCTGTGATTGCGCTGATGCTACTTTTGGTAGGCTGTGCTGTGGTATATGTGCTGCATTTACAGGATATGAAAATTGGTGAGGAAGTTATCACGCAGGAGGCGTGGACTGGCCCATCGGGAGAGTATATGCCGTCTACGGAGTGGGTCAATACGCAGCTGTCCCTACAAGGCTATAACGGCAGCCCTGAGCAGCAGGCTCTGCGGGAATGGCTGGATTTCAAAGAGCAGTATGATCCGGATGGCACCCTGATGAAAGAAAACAACATGAACGAATCCGGTGTTCCGGAACAATACTATATCACCTACGACTGTTACACCTTTGAAATGATGGATAAGCTCAATGAAATTCTGGACAAGTACCATCTGAATGCCCTGGGCACTTGGATCTATTTTGATCGATGGGAAACGCCCCTTTTCTATAATGCATTGCAGCTTGACAGCCTGTGCCGCACGGACGCGGATGTGCAGAGAATGGCCGGCTACTTTTCCCCGGAGGGTTCCTTCCACGCAGTGTTCGGGCAAACGCTGGCAGGAGATCAGGAGGAACGGCTCATTACCTACACCTACGCAAAAAATTCGTATTTTTACCCCTATTATTCCGCTATGCTAAACATTGAGCTTTGGGAGGAGTGGCACTACACCACCGCAGACGGATCGGATGTTCTGCTGGCGACATATGAAAACGCTCTGGTCATTATCTGCGACTGCGGGGATGGGTTCATTCACATATCCACGGAAAACAATATGCTGAATCCTCCTTTCGATAACACAGCTGAACCCATGACCCGGCAGAATGCGGAGAAAATTGCGGATTCCTTCAACTATTCCATTTCTCCCCAGCCCTGCGACCCTGAGGAAGTGGAAGCTATGCGTGTAAATTATCCGGAGCCGGAAAGACAAAGTCATTTTATGATCGGATTCAGAATACCACCGGAAGCTGACTTCTGGCTTCCCCCGGAAGAAGTGGCGGATAGTTTTGCCCACTATATATCCTATGTTTTAGAAAATAGAAATGCCGCGGGAAACCGGGATGTGGATCAGCTGGAGTATTGCATCACAGACCTGAATAGCGATGGACAGTCGGAAGTCCTTCTGAGGTATCGGGATACCGGAAAATATCGGGAAATCCTTCAGATGGTCGAAGACCCCACTTCCGGGCAGCCGGTTGTATCCATCCGATTTATCAACAGCTACCTATACGAAGGCCCGGTTTTTGAGTCGGTCATAGACGATACCAAGGTTGACGGCTTCCTGTATTATGAGTACAGGGATTTTGACTGGAACAGCATTGCCTGCCTGCGATACGACCCCGAAACCAAAACATGGACGCAAAGCAGCTCGAAGGGCAACACCTTTGACGCGATATGGGAACCCATATCCGAGTCCGAGGCAAATGCAATTAGGAGGTCATACAAACCGCTCTCTCTGGACATGAAACCACTTAGTCAATTCAATATGAATGGATAAAGAGAAGGAATCGCGCATGGATGAGATAAAAGAGGATTCTTTCTGGATTTTTTGTCCAGTTTGCGGAGGTAAAACGCGAACCAAGGTATGCAAAGAAACTGTGCTGGTAAAATTCCCGCTCTACTGTCCCAAGTGTAAAAAAGAAGTCTTGATTGATGTTGTACAACTGAAAATTGTTGCCAGCGAGTGAGCCAGACGGAAAACGCAGAGCCTGCTATCCCAATCACCATAGGGACAGCAGGCTCATTGCATTTTGAAGTACAATTCCATACATTTCTCTACAACTGTGGCAGGACACGGATGATGAAATATATGCCGTTATGAAGGATGGAAGCCGTATAAAACTGGATTTGACAGGGGCAGACGCAACGATTCTTCAAGCTGAAACGCCCATTGTCCTGAGCCAGTTGGATTATATTCTGTTGGAGGATGGGACACAAATCTTTGCTCCCAATATCCAATAATTTTTCGGCGTGTAAAGCCGAAGTCAGGGTCGATAATACGCAACTGAAAATGACTGTAAGCAAATGAGCTAGACGAAAACACAGAGCCTGCTACCCTCAATCATGCGGGCGGTAGGCTCAATTATACGCGAAGACATCTTTTTTTGGATTCACCATCCTTGCATTTCTCAAACGGATGCGACATAATGTGGGAAACAGAATCAAACTTTCCAAATATTTTTCTAAAATGTGTGACTTGGGAGAGAAAACCTCGTACTACTAGGGTGAGGAACGAATTGAAAGGATGTGAACCTCATTGGAAGATAAGAAAATAATCGAATTGTTCTGGGCAAGAAACGAAGATGCCATTGCCGAGGCGGATGCTACTTATGGAAGAAAGCTCCGTGCGCTGGCAAACAAGATTCTGAACAATCGGGAGGATGCAGAAGAAAGCGTGAGTGACACCTATATGAAAACTTGGGAAATCATTCCTCCCCAGCGCCCCAACTACTTCTATGCGTTTATCGCCTCCATCTGCCGACATCTCTCTTTTCATAAGGTTGACTGGAAACAGGCAGCCAAACGAAATGCCGAGGTCGTAGCTTTGACAGACGAGATGGAGCTGTGTATCCCGGATACCAGCCGTGATCGGGAAATGGAAGCGAAGGAAATTGGGAAAGCTCTAAATGACTTTCTGGAGAGTCTGCCCAAGGAAACCAGATTGATTTTCCTGCGGCGGTATTGGCATGTAGATACCATTGCGGAAATCGCCGCCCGGTACGGTATCACAGAGAGCAAAGTCAAAATGCAGCTCAGCCGCACCCGCGCAAAACTGTGTACATATCTGGAACAGGAGGGAATCCAAGTATGAATGGGAAAAAACTGTTAATCGGTTTGAGTTATATTGACCGAAAGTACATTGAGGAATCCGAACAGGATATGCCTGTCAGAAACGCAATCACTACTACCAGAAACCAGAATAAAGTACAGTCAAAATGCCTGTCCACAAAGAAAATATGGCTGATCGCCGCCGTGATAGCGCTGACTCTGCTGCTGGTTGGATGTGCGATTATATATGCCAGATGGTCTTCTGGATTGGAAGATTGGTTTCGTCCCAGCAATACGATCCGTCAACAGGCTGAACAGAGTGGTCTATCTGTGATTTATCCGCAGGATCAGATTGAAGAAGACGGCTTGTCGGCTACCGATCAGGGTATAACCGTTTCCGTTAAGCAGACTATTGTAGATCAGTGGCGTGCTAGTATTGTTTTGAAGATTGAAGGATTTGAATTACCAGATGGGGTACGGCCCTGCTTTTATGGAGAAAGACCCACTCTTGACGGAAATGCTGAGTTTTGTGGTTCTGCCGGTTATCATTTCTATGACGGAATCGTCACAAACGAATCCGGAGAATCTGTTTATAAGAATGGCGAACCTGTCAAAGAAGAACATTACCCCATGGAAGAGTTTAGTGGCTACAGCTCTGTTGTTGGCAGATACTACCTGCCGGATGGGAGCATGGAGTTGACTTTGAGCTACAATTTTATCGATTCCAGCGGTGCGAACCTTGGAAAGATATTAAATCTTTCTTTTACAGGATTTGGCAAGGAAACAGACCTTGGGAAAGCAACGACCGAGCGAGAACAGTTGGTTTCTGGAAGCTGGAAACTCTCTATTCCACTAAATGGAACCGAACGGGCTATTGAAATAGCTCCCAATGCACCTCTAAACGAAGACGGAATGACTCTACTGAAGGCTACTATCGGCCAGATGTCCGGTCAGATAGAGCTTCAGCTGACAGCCTATTATGCAGGCCTTGAAAGTAACGAAGGATTAAATCCCAGCTTAGCTGGAATCAGAATGAAAGATGGCAGTTTTGTTCAGGTAGCTGAAGGCGGTTCTTACTACAAAGACCGGGTTAATCTGGTGTATGTTGTGGAATACCGAAACTTTAATGAAATTATTGATCTGTCTCAGGTTGAAGCGTTGGCCTTCCAGAGCGGCTGGGAAAACGATGCAACCGGAAAGCCTACAATTCCGGTCTATAAATACATTCCTGTTTCATAATAATATGCAATCCCCCAATAACATGAGCCAGACGATCACGCTGAGCCAATTTAATATGAAGGAATCGTGCATGGATGAGACAAAAGAGGATTCTCTATGGATTTATTGCCCGGTTTGCGGAGGTAAAACGCGAACCAAGGTGTGCAAAGAGACAGTACTGGTAAAATTCCCGCTCTACTGTCCAAAGTGCAAAAAGGAAATCAAAATTGATGTTGTACAACTGAAAATTGTAGTGAGCGAGTGAGCCAGACGAAAGAACGCAGAGCCTGCTTCCCCTTATCCAAGGGGAGACAGGCTCTTTTTTTCTTCAACTTTTCCGGCATTTTGCTTGCGCAAGACTCTCAGGACTGATTCAGAAGTTGTGAGCAATGCAGCAGCTTCTTCATCGCTGCAGTTTTCGATCAGCGCACGCAGTTGGTGCTTCACAGAGGAATCTGCCACCGTTTCCGGATAGAAAATCTCATTGGGATCAATGCGCAAGACGCGAACAAGAGGGTAGAGGATGTTCATTCTTGTATTGGATTTCCCATTCTCAATAGAACTGATTGTTCGCGTATTGGTATCAACCAGTTCTCCGACTTGTTCCTGTGTCAGATTCATTTTATCCCGGGCGTTCTTTACTGCTCTTGCCAGCGAGCGTGAAAAAGCATGCATTATACTTCACCTCGCTTTGTATTGTACAACACTCCAATTTTGTTTTTAATGTTTTATAAATCGTATAAAACAGGAAATATACTTCTGCTAAATGAGAAGACAAGAAATGAACATCAAATTACTGTCCCAAAAAACAAGATATAAATCGCATTTCATTTTGAGCAACAGAATGGGAATGCCAGAGAACTAGAAGTATATTTCTGGTTATATAGCGCAAGCAATCACGCACGGACTACTTATGTAAGTATCCGTGCGTTCTTTTTACGGATGCGTGTTTTCTGCCATTGCCGGTCACCTCCGGGCAATCTGAAGTTTTTAAATTTCAGATTGATTGGAGGAAATAGCAATGGATGGATACCATCCGAAAAACAAAGATCCCCGTCCTAAACGAAGGAAAGACAGGGATAACCCCTATACGATATTTACAACCGGCATCCAGACTAATTCACCGCATTATTGGCTGTCATTTGCGGATAATCAGGGGGAGCGACAGAGTTTGGAGATTTGTAGAGAGCTGTTCGATGCTCTGGATCAGTTTGAACTGGATGATCTATCTGTGATGAATGAGATAGACAATCATTATGAGCATTCAGATTTGACAGAGGAATCCCTGAACACTCGGGCAGCAAATCCACAAAAATCTCTGGAAGATACCGTGTTCACTAGGCTGCAATACGAGCGGTTACATAGTGCAGTATCAGATTTACCGGAAATCCAGCGTAGAAGGGTAAATCTATACTATTTCGGAGGATATACCTTCGAGCAGATTGCGTTGTTAGAGAACTGCACCAAACGGGCGGTAAAAAGGAGCGTAGACCTCGCTGTCGATACGCTCAGAAAAAATTTGAAAAATTTTTCTGATTAGGGTACACTTTTGGCGTTTTAGTTAGGAAACAGGTGAAGGGGTTAAATCCTTCACCTGTTTCTCTTTTGGGGAATGGGTCTGTACCTTAAAAACTGCATACCCATTCGTCAAACACATTCCCATTGCTATTGCGATGAGCATAAGCCGCGTTAGAAGCTGCGCCGGGATGTGCCGGGAAAAGCATCAGGACATCACTTATCTTTTCGGTCTGCTAGGCTTTCCTCCCCGACACGGAGCGAGAAACAGCTTTTCTAAGACTTCTGGGCAGCACCCGGAAGGGCGATGACAGGCAGTGGGGACAATGATACTCCCGTCCAGTCACAGCTAGGAACGCAATGAGGGCGGTCACATGAGAACCATGCGAGGGCGCTTCGACCCGTGGAGCTGGTACGCTGCCAGCCGTTTGATGACTTCCCATAATAGCCGGGGTGTCGAGGACAAATAGGCTTCTATCAATTATGAAATCAGCCAGCACCAGAAACCTGAGTGCTGGCTGATTGTACATAGGCAGGATACTGCCTATTCAAAATTGAGGAGGTCAAACACACATATGAAAAACACATATCTCAGAGGGGAATTGTACTATGCAGACCTTGGCACGGGGATTGGCTCCGAGCAGAACGGCTATCGCCCGGTGGTCATTATCCAGAACGATGTGGGAAACCGGCATAGCCCTACAACCATCGTGGCAGCGATTTCCACGCAGATTAAGACAAAGGCGAATCTGCCCACCCACTACCACCTGAAGCCGGGGAGTGGGCTTGTGCAGCCCTCCATGGTCATGCTGGAGCAAATCAGAACCGTGGACAAAACTCGGCTGGTTCAGTACATCGGAAAGCTGTCTGACGGGGAAATCAAAGGGTTGAATCATGCGTTGGCCGTCAGCATCGGCCTGATTCCCACAACACCCGGAAAACTCACATTATGCCTGTGCAGCACCTGCGCCGAGAACTTCTACGGCTCAGGTGCTTATTATTTGCGGCGGGTGAATCCCATCGAGGTTGAAAAGGAGCTTTGCACCTACTGTAATCAGAGATCCGGATTCACATATGAAGTTTCTCCCCGCAATAATCAAAGAGGGAAATGACTTGAATTTTGTGATATACAAGGACTTTTCAAAATTTTTTTCGATACAGAGAAACAGACAAGTTCTTGAATCATAGAGTAAGTATCATGCGCAGCCGGGAGTGATGTTTGTGAGCGGTACTGCTTCGTATCAGACAGAAACACATACGGCCTATATCGGATCAAAAGCAATTACAGTCATTGGATTGACGCCTGTTTTCTCCGACGAACTGGAAAAGCGAAAAAACAAAGAAAAGATTGAATACGGACTATTCAGCATTTTTGAGAAGTATTCGCACATTTGAGCATATGGAGCTGCCACAGTATAATCATGCTGTTGGTGGCTCTTTCTACATAGAGGGGAGAGCTTATGTTAAAATATGATGCGATATACGCGCGACAGTCTGTTGATCGAATGGACAGCATTTCCATTGAAAGCCAAATTGATTTTTGCAAATACGAAGCCAGGGGAGGGGAGTACCGAGTATTCCAGGATAAAGGTTACAGTGGTAAAAATACAGATCGGCCAAATTTCCAGATCATGCTGGAGGCCATCCGCAGGGGAGAAGTAAAGCGTGTCATCGTGTACAAACTCGACAGAATCAGCCGCTCCATTCTGGACTTTGCCACTATGATGGCCGAGTTTCAGGATAATGGCGTTGAGTTTGTATCCTGCACAGAAAAGTTTGATACTTCTACCCCTATGGGGCGGGCAATGTTCAATATTTGTATTGTGTTCGCACAGCTTGAACGTGAAACAATACAGCAGCGTGTGACGGATGCCTATATATCAAGAAGCAGAAAGGGCTTCTATATGGGTGGCAGAGTTCCATATGGATACCAACTGGAAACCTATACGATTAACGGTAAAAAAACATCTCGATATACCATCGTTCCAGAAGAAGCCAAAATCGTGAAGGTTATTTTCTCAATGTATGCCGTGCTTCAGACCTCCTTTGGCGATATTGTTCACTATCTGGTGGATAATGGCATTCCAAACGCAAGAGGGAAGGGGCAGGTTTGGGATCGTGCGAGAATCTCTGATATGATAAAGAACCCGATTTATGTCAAAGCGGACCTCGATATTTACCAGTTTTATAAGGATCAAGGCTCCATTGTACATGACGATCCTTGCTTGTTTATAGGTACAAACGGATGCTATCTCTATTCAGAGAAGGGTGCTGGGAGAAAAACCATCCATTTGGAAGGGCAGCATGTGGTCTTGGCTCCCCATGAGGGAATCGTTCCCTCCGACATCTGGCTAAAAGCACGCCGCAAATGTCTGAATAACATGCAGGTTGCGAAGCCTTTGAAAGCCAAAAATACATGGCTGGCAGGAAAAATCAAGTGCGGCAAATGCGGTTATGCGCTGACCATCCGAAAATCCAATACTCAGATCGGGCGCTATTTTATCTGCAGCAGAAGAATGCAGACAAATTTCTGCGAAGGTGTCGGCGGCATTGACGCAACCGCTTTTGAAAACCTCATTCTGTCCGAAATGAAAAGAAAGGTGGAGCAGTTTGATGTGCTCAATGCCCCGCCTCAAATGCAGAATAACCCACGGATTCTGGAATTAGGTGCCCAAATCGAACAAATTGAGGCAGAAATCGAAAAGCTTCTGGATCGTGTGTCAGAAGCGGATTCCGTTCTGATGGGATACATCAACAAAAAAGTCTCTGAGCTGCACAATCAGTCATCAGAACTGAAGCGCGAGATGAACGAACTGGAACAAGCAAGCATTCAGCCGAAACTGAATGTCAAGCAAATCCGAAACTGTATGCAGCATTGGGAAAAACTGGAGTTTGACGATAAAAGAGCAGTCGTGGATCAGCTCATTGCCGTCATAAAAGCTACGGAAAACACCTGTGAAATTACATGGAAGGTCTGATTCTTTATACTTCATCTTGATTGCAGTGCTTCGCCGAAGCGCTGGAAATGCACGATCTCCCGTTCCCGCAGAAACTTAATGACATCGTTCACATCCGGGTCGTCAGAAAGCCGCAGAATATTGTCATAGGTCACCCGCGCCTTCTGTTCCGCTGCCATGTCCTCCACAAGGTCGGCCATGGGGTCGCCTTTCACCGCCATGGACGCGGCGTTCCACGGAGATCCGGAAGCGGCAGTAGGGTAGACCCCCGCAGTGTGGTCCACAAAATAGGGCGCAAACGCCGAATCCTTCATCTGAGAATCCTTCAGATTCCGCGTCAACTGGTGGACGATCGCGCCGATCATTTCCAAATGCCCCAGTTCTTCCGTTCCGATATCTGTCAGCAGCCCTTTCAGCTCGTCAAAGGGCATGGCATAGCGCTGGGACAGATACCGCAGGGACGCACCCAATTCGCTGTCGGGGCCGCCGTACTGGGAAATGATGATGGCGGCAAGCCGGGGATTCACCGCGGCAATTTTCACCGGATATTGCAGCTTCTTATCATATACAAACATGGTTACGCCTCCTTATTCGTCGTGTATTCCCACGGCCACGGGTCATCCAGCCATTGGTAGCTCTCGGATGTCTGCGGCGTGCCGTGGTTCAGGGGGCCAAACCGTTTCTGATATTCCGCCCGCACCTTTTCCAGAAGCTGCTGATACCGGCGGTACAGCTCCAGAGCCTCCCGGTCGTCCCGGTGGGTGTCCAGATACAGCGCCAGCTCCTGAACGGCAAAGGCCAGCGCCTGCATCTGGGACGAAGGCGTTTCCGGCAGCTCGTTCAGATTCACCATGCCCATGAAGGGGAGATCCAGCCCGGGGAACAGCGTTCCCCGTACCAGACCCTTCTGCGCCTCATACTGCGGCGGGTTTTCCAGCTGGAAGGGAACGTAGGGATTTGCCAGCGGCGCCATGGCCGGAAGCCGCCCTTCGCGGCAGTTTTCCTCCTTTTTCTGGTTATCCAAAGGTCATTCCTCCTAACATTTTCGTTAGGTCAGCGCCGCGCAATTATGTCTGCGAGCCTCAGCCGTCCTTTTGCCCCACTTCTTCAGTTTGAGAAATGGGAAATACACAAAGTATTCCTCCATTTCCCAAACTTTGAATTGGGGCAAAAATCCTGCCTGAGTCTTCTTGCCAAATTGTGCGGAGCTGCCCTAAATTTGTCGTTCCGGGTCATTCTATGCGGTTTTTGCAAAAAGGTTCATGACGGCAGGGAGGACGCATAGACTTTGACGAGGTGGTGTCCATGATAAAGCGAAAACTCTGGGGGCTATTGTATATTCTGATCGTTCTGGGGACGCTGGCCGCGGCGGAATGGGGCTGCCGCACCGTGTCCGTCATGGTCGAAGCCGCCCCGTTAAAGCGGGGAAACTGCATCATCATCGACGCGGGGCATGGCGGAGAGGACGGCGGCGCGACATCCTGCCGGGGGGTGCTGGAAAGTACATACAATCTGGAAATTTCCCTCCGCTTAAATGACCTGTTCCACCTGCTGGGCTATGACACCCGGATGACCCGCACGATGGACACGTCCATCTACACGAAAGGGGAGACCATCGCCCAGAAAAAAATATCCGACCTGAAAGAGCGGGTGCGCATCGTCAACGAAACGGAAAACGCTCTGCTGCTGAGCATCCATCAAAACAATTTTACCGACAGCCGGTACAGCGGCGCGCAGGTTTTTTACGCCGGGACAGAGGGCAGCGCCCAGCTGGCGAAGCTGCTCCAGGAAAAACTGGTCTCCACGCTGAACCCCGGCAGCAACCGAAAATGCAAGAAAAGCGATGGCGTTTATCTGATGGAACACATTGACTGCACTGGCGTGCTGATCGAGTGCGGCTTCCTGTCCAACGCGGAGGAGGAAGCCAAACTCAGTTGCGGCACGTATCAGAAGAAGCTTTGCTGCGTCATCGCGGCCACAGTCAGCCAATATCTATCGAACACTTGACCGAATTGGTTTTCGCTGGTATAATAAAGAAAACAGACCAAAGGAGAAACACAATGGCGAAGGCGAGAACTGTTTTTTACTGCACCAACTGCGGCAATGAGACCCCCAAGTGGATGGGACGCTGCCCCAGCTGCGGCGCGTACAATACCATGGAGGAACATGTGGAAAAGCCTGTGGCCGCCGGCAAGGCGAAATCGGCTCCCGTGGGCATGAGCCGGAAGCCCCAGCGCATCCGGGAAATCACCAGCGACGGGGAAATCCGGTTTTCCACCGGCATGGGGGAATTGGATCGGGTTCTGGGCGGCGGCGCGGTTGCAGGCAGTCTGGTGCTGGTGGGCGGCGCTCCCGGCATCGGCAAGTCCACGCTTTTGCTGCAAATTTGCAGCAGTCTGTGCGTCGGCCGTCGGGTGCTGTACGTGTCCGGCGAGGAAAGCGAGCGGCAGCTGAAGCTTCGGGCAGAGCGTCTTGGCGTTGCGCCGGAAGAACTTTTTATTCTCTCGGAAACAAGACTTTCCGACATTGTGGATGCCGCAGAAGCGATGAAACCCGATATTCTCATCGTAGACTCCATCCAGACCCTCTATAATGAGGAAAACGAGTCCTCCCCGGGAAGCGTCTCTCAGGTGAAAGACTGCACCATGGCCATGATGCAGCTGAGCAAGAGTCAGGGCATCACGGTGTTCGTGGTGGGGCATATCAATAAAGACGGCAATATCGCAGGTCCCAAGGTTCTGGAGCACATGGTGGACTGCGTCCTGTATTTTGAGGGCGACCCCAACACGTCCTACCGTCTCCTGCGGGCGGCAAAGAACCGTTTCGGCTCCACCAATGAAATCGGCGTGTTTGAAATGCTGGATGACGGTCTGGCCGAGGTGCCCAACCCGTCCCAGATGCTGCTGGAAGGGCGCCCGGAGGGAGCAAGCGGAACCTGCGTGGCCTGTGTTATGGAGGGAACCCGCCCGGTATTGGCCGAAGTTCAGGCATTAGTGACGAAAACAACTTTCAATGTCCCCCGACGGGCGGCTGACGGTTTTGATTTTAACCGTGCGGTTCTGCTCATGGCCGTGACAGAAAAACGGGTCGGGATGAAGCTGAACCTGTTTGACGCATATATCAACGTGATCGGTGGATTACGGCTTGATGAGCCCGGTGCAGACCTTCCGGTCGTTTTGGCTGTGGCGTCCTCATACCGGGATGTTCCCATTGCGGACGATCTGGCAGCAATAGGGGAGGTGGGACTGACGGGAGAGATCCGCGCCGTGTCCCATTTGAATCAGCGTTTGGCGGAAATTATGCGGCTGGGCTTCAAAAAATGTATCATCCCCAAGAGCGGATCAGACAAGGCAGAGATTCCCGCCGGTCTGACGGTGTATCGCGTCAAGAATCTGCGTGAAGCCGTCGAAATTGCGCTGTAATATATAGAAATACAGATTGTGCAACTGATAGTTGACATATAATTCAAGAATAAATTAGTAAATAAACGAATAAATCGTAAAAAGGCAGGGAACAAAATCCCTGCCTTTTTACGATTATGGATTTTACGAGACGACCAAGAGGGGAGGAGGGCTACAGAAAATAGCCCACCAGCAGCCCCAACAGGAAGCAGGCAATCCCAATGATGGCCAGTTCCGCCGGATTCCTGCGGTACTTTGTCCGAAAAACCTTTTTGATAACTGGCTTTTCCACATACTGCACCACAGTTTTTTCCACCGGTTTTTCCACGACCTTCTCAACGACCTGCACCACGGGCTTTTCGATAACCTTTTCGACGGTTTCCACCGTCTTTAGAACTACAGGAGGCCGTCTGCCGTAGTTTCTGCGGCCAGTTGTGAGGTACTCGATGTCCGTGTCAAGTACCTCAGCAAGCCGGATCATCTTGAGTGAATCCGGACTTGTCTGATCGTTTTCCCATTTGCTGACAGCCTGACGCGACACATCCATGGCTTGTGCAAGCTGTCCCTGAGATAGATTCTGCATTTTCCGAAGCTCGGTAATCCGTTCACCAATCGACATAATTGTATTTTCTCCACTATTATTTTGTCAATTATTGGTTGCTGTCGTTATTATCTTCCATTTTATCAGAAAAGTCAAGCTTGGAAAGGGGATTGGCCTCTGCGGCAATTTTCAGCTCTGTGCTTTCGATATGGGTATAAATCTGGGTCGTGTTCAGGTTCTCGTGTCCCAGGACTTCCTGAACAGTTTTGACGTCTACGCCGCCGGAAAGCATCATAGTTGCCGCTGTATGGCGCAGTTTATGGGCAGAATATTGGGTGGAATCCAGTCCGGCCTGTAAAAGCGCTTTTTTCACCAGACGATGAACGGCCGTCACACTAATCCGGTTATTGTCCCGTGAACCAAACAGTGCCCGATTGTCTGTAAGCACTTTCTGATTGCGTTCCGGAAGATAGGCATCGATCGCTTTCCGGCAGGCAGAGCCAAAATAGACAAACCGTTCTTTGTTGCCCTTGCCAATGACGCGGATTCTGTCTTCATAAACGTCTGACAGGTTCAGATTCACAAGTTCGCTGCGCCGTATCCCGCAGTTGAGAAACAGCATCAAAATCGCATAATCCCTTTTTTCGTTCTGCCCGGACACCGATTTCAGCAGCGCGGCGGACTGTTCCATGGTAAGATACTTGGGGAGACTTTTGCGAAGCTTTGGATATTCCAGATCTGCCACAGGGTTCTCCTGCAGCTGCTTGGTTCGTGTGGTCAGATATTTATAGAAGGACTTAATGGACGAAAGCTTTCTGGCCCTTGCGGCAGGGGAAATTCCGTACTCCGGAGCAGCTGAATCCGGGTTAATTGCCCGGTCATTGGCCAAATAGGAAAGAAAGTCGAAAATATCCGATGTGTCGATATCCCGGATAAATTGAATGTCAATTTCCTTGATATCGATGTCATCCAGATTCGTGCTCATTGGCATATCATTTCGCATGAGCTTTATGAAGCGCAAGAACATTCTCAAATCCAGATAGTACTCCGAAATTGTCAGCGGCGACTGACCCTTGATATTTTCGTGGTAGATCAAAAACTCCCGCAGTACCTGGGGACAATCATGGTATCGCTGCATAAGGACCTCCTGTAAACTTGATTGATGCCATCATTATAGCATACATCCGCTTTAAACGCAACAAAATTTTTATTTTGTTGCGTTCGTTTTGTGTAGGCTCAAGAACAGCCCCAAAAGGCCGTTTTTACCCTTCCCCCACTTCCAACTTTTTGCCGCAAAATGATATCCCCCGGTCGTGGACACTCTGCCCATGACCGGGGTCATTTTTTTACTGGAATCATCCTTTGCTCAGTGGTTCATCATACGATCTTGCCGCCGCTGCGCTGCTGTTAAGCTGCTCCGTCTGACGCAGTAAGGCGTTCATGGATTCTAGGAAAGCCTGTGCCACGGGATTATCCCCGCCGTTGGCTGCCATTTGTTCTTCGCACTCTTGAAGCTGCCGCTTCAATTCGTCAATCTGCTTCTGCGCGTCCTCGTTGGTTCTGGCCAGCCTGTCCCGCTGCACCAGAATATCAACCGGGCAATCAAACAGGTATGACAGCCTTACAAGTATCTCCGTGGGCGGTTCTGTCCTTCCACGCTCGTATGTGCTGTACGTTGCTTGACTGATTCCCAACAATGCAGCGACTTCTTTTTGGGAGTAGCCCTTCCCTTTCCGGACTGACGTTACGGTCTGCCCTATCATGCGCTTACGTTCGTCCTCCGTAAACTGGCACTCATATGGGGCGAATGGATTCGACATGGTATCACCTCAAGGATATTTTAGTACAAACTGTAGTAAATTCAACATAAACTTTTCAACAACTTGTACTAAGTTCGCCAGATTGTATTGACAAGCATGACTAGTTGCAGTATTTTAACAAAAACAAGTATTTTCAACTGCTTGTACTTTGCTTATCTCTCAGCCCCTCAGCGCCCCTAGAACAGCACTTTACCCGCTGCATGGTGTCCCGGTATTCTGGCAGAGCTGTCCGGGCGGCCTGTGGCCGCGATGGACGGCGAAATAGGTACTCCCTCAGACTGGTACAACGTCCGTTGGTTCCTCTCAGGTTACGCGACAATAGCGAAGCTGAAAGCGCACGGCACACGGCTCGCCAGGGGCTTTGCACTCCCCTGCGCGTTCCTGCTGCACTTACGAGGGTTCCCTGCACCCCTGCCCAGCTTCCGATTACCGCCAGCGTCCCGGTCGGGCAGATAGCCCCCATGTCTCTGAGTGGCTGCAATCCCGCTTGACCACATATGCGCCCCCGGCGCAAACGTCCGGTACTCGCTGCACCTCGTGTTGACGCAGGGGCAGGGGCATGGGGTTCCTTGCCCCTGCGGTAACGCATGGCTGCACCAGTCCCGGCTTTTCGTGAGGGGCTGCACCCGACGATTCAGTGGTAGACTTTTGCAGCTTCTACGGACGCAAGCGGTCACGGGATGACCTCGGGCAACCGTGACGCTGCGCCCGGAAACGCTCTCAAAATCATCCCCGGAAAGGAGGTCATGACCCGATGGAAAACCACCCCGAAACCCCTATTTCTAACAGGGGTTTTAACGCTCAATTTTTGAGCATTGCACCCTATTCCAATCCCCTGCTTCTCGACGGTGTCATTGCTTCCTTTGATTCCCTGAGAGTTAAGTTTACATACCCCAAATGCTACACCGACCTCGTCACAAACGAACGGCATGACACCCTCCTTTTCCTGCTTGACCAGCTTGATGACACGTCCCGGTGGCTGCTGCGTCACTATGATGTCAATGTGACAAGAAGCGGTTTCAAAATCGGGAAATACGCCTACACCTTCACGTTTGAGCTAAGTCCGGGTGTATCCTTCTCGGTTCTGGTCGGGCGGTATTCAACCCCCGATGCCGCAACCGGATACGCCTATGACAAGGTCAACCGCTATGTCTACGATGCCGTCATAGACTTCAATCCGAATAAGGTTTCTGGCACCGTTCTCCATGAGACAATCGGTCTTTTGTCCGCCTACGCCCTGACAACGACCGTTCAGCGGTTTGATTTTGCATTAGACTTCCCCATTGACCGTGATGACCTGAAACTCGTCCAGCGTCCTGGTTCCGTCTACAAGTGCCTTGTTGACTCGAAAGGGGTCAAAACGGAATACACCGGGGAACGTCACAGCCACAACGCAATCAAGCTGTATGACAAGGCCGCAGACCTCGGTCTTCCAGAGCTTAGTGTCACCCGCTGCGAACTGACCCTTGTCCCCGAAAAGTTCAAGTCCATCAAAGATGTCTTTCCGAAGATCCTCAGTCTGGCTCCCGTGGGACTGTCCATGGACTTCTCAGAGCTTCCTTTTCAGGTACAAGCCGTGATTGTCCATCCAGACCTATATGACCTCCTGAAAGCCTCATGCAGCCCAAACACCTTCCGCAAGTATGACAAACAGGTCAAAGAGTACGGTCAGACATACTTGGAATTTCCGGACGACTACACCCGGCAAATTGATGACTACATACGGAAATACCTCGCAAACCTGAAAGCAATGTATTAACTGTCCAATAAAACGGACTTAATGATAGGAGATTGAAGCATGGAAAACGAAATGATTACAGTAAGAGAAATTGCAAAGTTCCTCAGAATCAGTCTACCATCTGCGTACAAGCTGGTAAATGCCGGGACGATTCCCCACGTAAAAGTTGGATGTCGGTACATAATTCCCCGTGAAGCCTTTCAGTTCTGGGTCAGTCAAAACACGTTTGGAGGTGATGACCGTGAGTAACGCAGATTTTTGTTGCGCTGAGAATTTCCCGGTGCTGATTCCCTACCGGGATTTGGTCAAAATCGTAGAAGTGGCGAAGAATTTGGAACGCTATGAAAAGTGTCTTTCCCGGACAAACGAACAGCTTGTAGCGCTTCGGTCGCAGTACACCGAACTATGCGAAAAAGTTCGGGAAATGGATAAGCTGCTCTGACTTCCCTCCCCTTCTCCGCTCTCTACATCCCAACGCACACAAAAACATTATTTTGTTGCGTTCGTTTTGTACAGGTTCAGAGACAGCCCCAAAACGGTGTTTTTGCCCTTCCCCCACTTCCAACTTTTTGACACAAAATGATATCCCCCGGTCGTGGACACTTTCGCCATGACTGGGGGGGTCTTATTCGCTTTTTTCGACTTTATCAGCCTCAGCAGCAATCGCATTCATGGTCTTGGTAATGTTCTCCATGCCCAAATCATTGAATCCCTTGCACTGGAAATAGTGTTCGGTAATATCGTCGCTGTACGGGTCTACAAAGCCCTTGCCAATGATGAAGTCTGTCTCAATCTGGTACAGCTCTGCAAGACGGCAAATCGTCTCACAGGTCGGCTCGTGCTGTCCCAGCTCGTAGCCACTGTATGTGGTCTTGGCAACTCCGATAATCTCGCAAACGTCTTGCTGTGATAAACCAGCCGTTTCTCTCAGATACCCCAGCCGTTCCCCGATAATCAGTGTTCTGGTCTTGTCTGTCACAGGCATGGTCAAGTAATGCCCAAACGCCCCGGTGTTTTTCGCTTCCCGCAATGCCAGATACTTGAACCTCTTTTTCATTCGCTGCCCCTCCCCTTTTCAGTTCAGTATATCATCTTTCCCCCACAAATTCAAGCAAATCGTACTAAAGTTCACGATTTTACCAGAGGAATACCGCTCCGTCTTTGTGCAAATCCGAAAATCTAAGACTTAAATGTAGAAAACTATTGAAATACTAAAATCTCGGATTTATACTTGTACTAGTTCCTCGTAGTTGCCCTCTCTCAGCCCCACAGCGCCCCCAGAACGGCACAACGTCCGTCAGATGCTCCCAGCCCCCGATGACAATAGCGAAGCTGGAAGCGCACGGTACACGGCTCGTCAGGGGCTTGGCACTCCCCTGCGCGTTCCTGCTGCACCTGCGAGGGTTCCCTGCACCCCTGCCCAGCTCCCGACTACCACCAGCGTCCCGGTCGGGCGACCTGCCCTCATGTCTCTGAGCGGCTGCATTCCCGCTTGACCACATATGCGCCCCCGGCGCAAACGTCCGGTACTTGCTGCACCTCGTGTTGACGCAGGGGCAGGGGCATGGGTTCCTTTCCCCTGCGGTAACGCATGGCTGCACCAGTCACGGCTTTTCGTGAGGGGCTGCACCCGACGATTCAGTGGTAGACTTTTGCAGCTTCTACGGACGCAAGCGGTCACGGGATGACCTCGGGCAACCGTGACGCTGCGCCCGGAAACGCTCTCAAAATCATCCCCGGAAAGGAGGTCATGACCCGATGGAAAACCACCCCGAAACCCCTATTTCTAACAGGGGTTTCAACGCGCAATTTTTGAGCATTGTACCCTACTCAACCCCCCTGCTTCTCGACGGCGTCATTGCCTCCGTTGATTCCCTCAGAATCAAGTTCACCTATCCAAAGTGTTATACCAATCTCGTTACACATGAGCGCCACGACACGCTTGTTTTCCTGCTCGACCGTCTCACGGATAATTCCCGGTGGCTGCTGGGACAGTACGACGTAAAAGTTGCAGAAAGCCGATTCAAAATCGGAAACTACGCCTATTCCGTCAATTTTGAACTGAGAAACGACGTGTCCTTTACGATCTTGGCCGGTCGCTATGCAACTCCCGAAAGCGCAACCGGCTACGCCTACGACAAGGTCAACCGCTATGTTTACGACGCTGTCATAGACTTTAATCCGAACAAAGTTTCCGGCACTATCCTCCGCGACACCATCGGCATTCTGTCGGCCTACGCTATCAGCTCATCCGTTCAGCGGTTCGATCTGGCGCTTGACTTCCCTATTGCCCGTGACGATCTCCAGCTTGTGCAGCGTCCCGGCTCTGGCTATCAGTGCTTCATTGACACCAAAGGCGTTAAGACGGAGTACACGGGGAAACGTCAGCAGCACAATGCAATCAAGCTCTATGACAAGGCTGCCGATCTCGGCCTAGCCGGTGTCTCCTCCACCCGCTGCGAACTGACGCTTGTTCCCGGCAAGTATGAATCCATCAAGGACGTGTTTCCGAAAATACTTCGTACCACCCCCGTGGAGCTGTCCATAGGCTTCTCAGACCTCCCGTATCCGGTTCAGTCTGTGATCCTCCATCCGGATCTCTACAGCATTCTGAAAGCCACTACCAGCCCCAACACATTCCGCAAGTATGACCGGCAGATCAGGGAGTACGGACAGACATACCTTGAGCTGCCAGACGATCAGGCACGGCAGATTGACAGCTACGTCCAGAAATACCTGACCACCATCAAGACAACGTATTAACTGTCCTATAAAACGGACTAAAAGGAGAATAGCATGGATAACGAAATGATTACAGTCAGAGAAATTGCAAAGTACCTTAGAATCAGTCTACCGTCCGCGTACAAGCTGATTAACACCGGGACGATTCCCCACGTAAAAGTTGGGTATCGGTACATAATTCCCCGTGAAGCCTTCCAGTTCTGGGTCAATCAAAACACGTTTGGAGGTGATAACCGTGAATAACGCAGAATTTTGTTGCGTTGAGAATTTCCCGGTGCTGATTCCCTACCGGGACTTGGTCAAAATCGTGGAAGTGGCAAAGAATATGGAACGCTATGAAAAATGTCTCTCCCGGACAAACGAACAGCTTACCGCACTCCGGTCGCAGTACGCAGAACTATGCGAAAAAGTTCGGGAAATGGATAAGCTGCTCTGACTTCCCTCCCCTTCTCCGCTCTCTACATCCCAACGCACACAAAAACATTATTTTGTTGCGTTCGTTTTGTACAGGTTCAGAGACAGCCCCAAAACGGTGTTTTTGCCCTTCCCCCACTTCCAACTTTTTGACACAAAATGATATCCCCCGGTCGTGGACACTTTCGCCATGACTGGGGGGGTCTTATTCGCTTTTTTCGACTTTATCAGCCTCAGCAGCAATCGCATTCATGGTCTTGGTGATGTTCTCCATGCCCAAATCATTGAATCCCTTGCACCGGAAATAGTGTCCGGAAATGTCATCGCTGTATCCGAATCTGAACGATCCTCTCCTTCCCCGCTTTCTCTTTTCTTCCTATATAACACACCCCCCGGAACTGCCATTCCGGGGGGTGCTATTTGATTTTCAGCGATCAAGCCTCGGCTTCGCTATTGTGCTTGCTGGCAACGTAGCTTCTCATGGAATTGACCACGATGGTCGCGCCAAGGACGATGAGCAGCACTGCGATGATGAGCTGCAAGCCGTTGGCGATGAACACCGCGCCCCAGGTCGTTTCACCGGCGGGAATGGTAACCGCTGCTGCATTCTGGATGGCACGCACCATGGCCATCAGCCGCTGCACCAGCGCCGTGAAGGTGACGCAGAGCATGATGATCAGCGGTGGGAACAGCATCTTGTTGCTGCGGCCCGTGACCTTGAGGAAAACGCACAGCGTGATGAGAACCAGCGCGGAAAGCAGCTGATTGGCCGAGCCGAACAGCGGCCAGATGTTGGAGTAGCCGATCTGCGTGAGCACATAGCCCAACACAAGCGTCAGAACCGTGGAGAAGTAGGTATTGCACAGAAGCTTGCGCCATGGCTCGGCGTGCGCCATATCGTCCACGCTGAACAGCTCCTGAAAGCTCATCCGCGCGATACGGGCAACGGCATCAAGGCTCGTCAGGGCAAGAGCGGAGACGCACATGGTCATAAAGACCGTGGCGGCGTAGGTCGGGACGCCGAACATCTGAAAGAAGCCCGCAACGCCGCGGCTGAAGATCTGGAACGGCGTACCGGCGGCGGGGGTGCCATCCGCAGCAGCGGCCGCACCGGCCACGCAGAGGGCGAGGACGGCAAGCAAGCTCTCCAGAACCATGGCGCCGTAGCCGACCTTGAGCATGTCCTTCTCGTTTTCAACGGTCTTGGAGGATGTGCCGGAGGAAACAAGGCTGTGGAAGCCGGACACCGCGCCGCATGCGACGGTGACGAACAGGATCGGGAACATGGTGCCGAGCTTTTCGTTGTTGAAGCCTGTGAAAACGGGCAGGTTCATCGTCGGGTGCGCGACAAACAGGCCAATGACCGCGCCTGCGATCATTCCGATGAACATGAAGGTGGTCATGTAGTCCCGGGGCTGCTTCAGAAGCCACATGGGCAGCACGGCGGCGAAGAAGATATACACAAAGGTGATGTAGCTCCATGCGGTCTTGTCGAGGACGAGGGGGCAGTTCATGCCCACGGCAAAGGAGGCAGCGATGCACAGAACACCGACGACGGCTTCCTTCCAGCCGGAGAGGTTCAGCTTCTTCTGCACAAGACCGAAGATGACGGCGAACACCATGAACATGATGGACACCATACCGGCAGCGCCGTTGGTCTTGGCGGTGTCGGCGAGCTGCGTCACGCCATCAGCCACGGTGTAGGCGTTGAACGTGCCAGCAACCATATCGGCAAAGGCCGCAATGACGATCAGGCAGAACAGCCAGCAGAACAGCAGAAACAGCTTCCGGCCCAGCTTGCCGATGTATTTTTCAATGAGCATACCCATGGACTTGCCTTCGTTCTTGACGGAGGCATACAGTGCGCCAAAGTCTGTCACAGCGCCGAAGAACACGCCGCCGATCAGCACCCACAGCAGCACCGGCAGCCAGCCGAACGCGGCGGCCTGAATGGCGCCGGTGACAGGGCCTGCGCCCGCGATGGAGGAAAACTGATGGCTGAAGACCGTCCAGCCGTTGGTGGGGACGTAATCCTTGCCGTCGTTGTACTTAACGGCGGGTGTCTGCGCTTTGGGGTCGATGCCCCATTTCTTAGCCAGCCAGCGGCCATAGAGCGCATAGGCGGCGACAAGAGCGACCGCCGCGATCAGCACGATTACAAGTGTGTTCATGTGATTTCCCTTTCTTTCCTAAAAGCTTTGCCATTCGCCAATGCCGGGAGCAAAAAAGAAGCCCTCGTCCTTGCCGCAGGTCTCCCTGATGGGAGTCCCGATGCAAAGACGAAGGCTGATCCGGGGACAAATGCCCGCCTGGAATTTCAACTTCCGCGTTACCACTTTGCTTGCCGGAAAACCGGCCTCTCAACCGCTGCCCGAAAATCGGAGAGCGTTCCCCGTTAACGGAGGGATACCGGCTGCAATTACTCGGCGCAAGCGCCTTTCACCGCGGCTGCTCACAGGGGATGGCCTGCCCGTTCCTTGCTGCCGTTTTGCACCAGCCAACGGCTCTCTGAAAGCGGTGATCCGGGGAAGTCGTGTCCTGCTCAAAGCATTTGACGAAATGTTAGGTGTATAGTACCACTTTCTTTGGGATTGTCAATACGGTTTTTCTGTTTTTGGGTGATTTTGGTAAAGGGGATAAAAATTTCCAGATCTTACACGTGCAGATTTAGGCAAAATACAAATGGAGAACCTAAGCGGCTGCCTGCGCATTTCCTCGCAGGCAGCCGCTTGGTTTTGCTGTTATTTTGTTGATTTGGGTTCGTTGTTCCCGCCAAACGTCCATTGGGTATTGGGATCGTTATTGATATAGTCAGGAGCAGTCCACAGCCCTGTCTCATCATCAAAATACCACCCGGTCGGATACCATTGCTTTTCCTTGAATTGCTTTTTTACCGGGTTTTTCCGGAAAATATGGCATTTTATCCTCTGTTTGGTTTGTGTCCTAGCTGGCCAAATCGCATGGTAAAGCCATTTGAGCAGTCTGAAAATGGTTCTTATAATCAAAACGATAAGACCCAGGTACATCAGAAATTTGATAAAATCGTATAATGCCTTGGCCTCTTCTCCCGTCAGTCCCACTTCCGCCCTCTCCCCTTCCGGCTTTGATATTTTTCATTATACGCGAAAATAAGGAATTGTCAACATTCGGAATAACAACGCGCATCCCGGCTCACTCCGCGTCCTGCATGTCCTCCCAGTCCCGAAAATTTACAAAAATGTCTCTTTACTTTTTTCGAAAATCTCTGTAAAATATGGTCATGTATTAATCCAATCAGGAGGAATCATTATGAGCGTAAAGAGAATCGGTGTGCTGACTTCCGGCGGAGACGCGCCCGGTATGAACCCTTGTGTCCGTGCGGTCGTCCGTACTGCGCTGTATCGTGGATTGGAATGCTACGGTATCCGCCGGGGCTGGAACGGTCTCATCACCGGCGATATCGTTCGTCTGGATGAAAAGAGCGTTTCCCATACGATCAATCGGGGCGGCACCATTTTGTACACTGCCCGCAGTCAGGAATTCATGACCGAGGAAGGTCAGCGCCGGGCGGTCTCTACCTGCAAATTTCTGGGACTGGACAGCATCATTGCCATCGGCGGCGACGGCACCTTCCGGGGCGCGCAGGCGCTGAGCAAGTACGGCATCAACGTCATCGGCATTCCCGGCACCATCGACAACGATATCTCCTGCACCAACTACTGCATCGGTTTTGACACCGCCGCCAATACCGCCATTGAGTGCATCGATAAGCTGCGGGACACCATGCAGTCCCACGAGCGCTGCTCCGTCGTGGAGGTCATGGGCCGCAACGCCGGATATCTGGCCATGTACGTCGGTCTGGCCGTGGGCGCAACTGCTGTTCTGGTTCCCGAGGAGCCTATCGATTTCGAGCGGGACGTGATCGAGAAGATCCGTCAGGCGCGGTTCAACGGCTTCACCCATTACATGATCGTCGTTGCCGAGGGTGCTGGCTCTGCCGCCGACATTGCGGCGAAGATCAAGGACGCCATCGACCTCGACCCCCGCGTGACCGTTCTGGGTCACATTCAGCGCGGCGGCTCCCCCACCGGACGTGACCGCGTCAACGCCACCAAGATGGGCTATCTCGCCGTAGAGCTGCTGCTTCAGGGCAAGACCAACCGCATCGTCTGCACCCACATGGGCGATTTTACCGATGTGGATATCAGCGAGGGCTTGGCTATGAAGAAGAGCATCCAGAAGATGGAAGTGGATGTTCTGGCGGCCATGACCGGAATTTAAGCTTCACCAAAATACATAAATCCGCACCCCGTTCACGATGTGGTGCGGATTTTTTTCGTGACAATTATTTGAAGCCGAGCAGGCCGCCGATGCTGCCCAGCAGAACCAGCAGATCGTCCAGCGACCACTCGTCCAGATTCTTGTACTTCGGCGTGGTGATGGCAGAACCTTTGCGGACGGTCATGGTGCTGTCGAAGCCCTTCTGGCTGTTAATGCCGATCAGGGCCGCAAAATCCTTTGTCTGGATTTGGAAACCGTCCTGCGCCTGAGAAAGATTCAGGGAAATGGGCGATTTCCCCGGAAGCGTCAGCACCATGTCCCCGGTTTTCGGCTGCCAGTCGCAGGAAATAGACTGAGTGCCGAATGCGGCGGTTTCGGTGTGCGCACCATCTGCTCCCCATGCGCCGATCTTATAGGAAAACGCGGACTTTTCCCCGTTTTCCAACTTTTCGACCGCAATGGACACATCGCCCTGCGCCGCGTCCAGCCCTAAATCCAGTCTGAGGGCTGCCCGGTTCTCCCCTGCCCTGCCGTCACAGCGGACGGCGACCAACGTCTTGCCATAGAGATAGAACGAAGCGTTAATATCCCCCTGAGAAAGTCCGCCGGTGTCCATCAGATAGCCAAGGAGCGTCCCCGCCTGTTCGCCGGTGGCACTGTAATCAAAGCGAAGGCATTCCAGACTCTGGCCGTCCACCGTCAGCGTCTCCTTGTGGACGTCACTTTTCAGCACCAGCAAACCCAATATCAGCTTGTGGATGTCATCTTCCTGCACCTCCGGAAGCTGGGGAATCTGCCGGGTACGGTTCATATACACCTGCAGCTTCTCCACGGAGGAATCCAGCTTGCTGAGGGTCGCACTGGGAATCAGCCGGGAAAGCAGCGGAAACGAGCGGACGTCTGAGGAAAACGTGTCGTAGGTGATGCCGTAATAGCCGCCCTTGAAGAGATCTTCGGAGGTGATGGCGGCGAACTCTTTGTCCAGATAGGCCGACAGATTCAGCGCCTTTCCGTCTATCCGGATCGTACCATCGGCGAGGATCTGATTGGAGATCAGGTCGGTCTGAACCTGCATATCGTACTGAACGCCGTCTGAAACGGTCAGTGCCAAAGACGTTGTGTTCCTCCCGCTTTCATCATACCCCTTGGCAAGAATCGGGACGGGGCTTTCCGCCAGCCGCTGTTCCAGCTTGGACAGCGCGTCATCGGCGGCATTTGACAGCGTCATTCTTGGCGACAGATACAGAAACCAAACCAGCGCCGCTGCCAGAAGCAGAACCGCCGGAATGAGCAGAAGCAGCCATTTCTTCTTTTTCATAGGAATCACGACCTTTCGCCTACTACTATATCATGGATTGTCAACAAGAAACAAGGCCAGCCGGATGATGACTCCCGACAAGAAGATATCGTGAGGAAAGAGAGAACGGTATAGCTTCGGCTGTACCGTTTCCTTATTTCTTTGTCATGGGTGGTCGATTCGTTCTTGATTTGAGGTAAAAAAGACCGCTGACTGTACGCACACGGCGCGGTCAGCGGTCTGATGCTCGGTATTCGGTTATTGTGTTCAGCTTGCCAAACTGGCATTTATCGAGTTAATTTCATTTTGATTTCTGCTGCATTGATTTTTGAGCTTACCATTTCTTCTCCAGTAGCGACGAAACCACATTTTTCATAAAAGCGTATAGCGCGCTTGTTGCCTTTCAAAACCCATAGATACACTTCTGGATAAGCAGACAACTCCTTCAAGCCCGCTTGCATCAGTTTCAGTCCCACACCTGTCCCATAGTATTCCGACAGAATGTATAATGCAAATATTTCTCCGGCATTAGGTGATTCTTCTCCGCGATCTCCATAACCAACAAACCCAATTACTGTATTTCTGTCCATTGCAACAAGCAAATTATCTCGCCAACTGAATGCCATGCTTTCGCATTTCTCATAAGTTAGGTTATCGAGGTATTCCTGACTAACGAGGTCAGGATAAGCCTCATGCCAAGCTTTCCAGTGAACAAATGCTTTTCCTTTGATTTCTTCGTCGGTCTCCATTCTTTTTATGATTATGTTCATACGATTCCTCCGCAGATTCCAGATGCCAACAGGTGCTGAGTTCGACGTATAAAACTATAGCATCGCCGTTAACACTGTTAAGCTATAATCATCCAAAATGATTATACCATGCAAAGCGCGAAATTTTCAATTCCTGTCTCCACGATTTTACTGTCTTTCTCATGTTTTCCTATTTGGAGGCGAGGGAACGGCTGGCCTTTTACGCTTTGGGATGGCACTTTTCGTAGACGGATTTCAGCTTCTGATTGACCATGTGGGTATACATCTGAGTAGAGGATATGTCGCTGTGACCCATCAGCTCCTGCAAAGAGCCGAGGTCGGCGCCGTTTTCCAGCAGATGCACCGCGAAGCTATGCCGCAGGGTGTGGGGCGTGATGTCCTTCTCAATGCCCGCCTTCTCCTGATAGCTCTTGAGGATTTTCCAGAAGCCCTGACGGCTCATCCGCGCGCCGCCCACGTTGACGAACAGCGCCTGCTCTCCGGGGTCGTCCACCATGAGCAGCCGGACTTCCTTTAAGTACACGCTCAGCGCCCGGAGGGCGGCGGGATACAGCGGAATGACGCGTGATTTCTTGGCGCTGGTACACTTGAGAATGCCCAGCTCCAGATTGACGTCCTCCACGTTCAGGTCGATCAGCTCCGTGACACGGATGCCGGTGGCGTACATGACTTCCAGCATGGCCTTATCCCGCAGTCCCTTGGCGTCCAAGCCGGAGGGCTGCGCCAGCAGAAGTTCCACTTCCTTGCCCGTGAGGATCTGGGGCAGCTTCTTCTCCCCTCTGTCCACGTGGATTTCCCCGCTGACGGGGGATTCTTCCAGAAAGCCGGTGGAAATGACATAGGCATAGAAATTTTTCAGACTTGCCAGCGTCCGGGAAATCGTAGCGCCCGACTTTCCTTCCACGCGCTGATGACTCAGGTAGTCACTGATATTCAGTTGGGTGGCATCCAGAATGTCCGTATGCTCGCTTTCCTGCAGCCACTCGGTGAACTGCCGAATGTCCCGCATGTAGGAGCAGACCGTGTTGGCGGATGCCTGCTTTACCTTCGTCAGGTAAGTTTCATAAGCATGAATCAAGTCCAGCATGAATGTGCGTACCAATATGTCCTTTCTACCCGTGTATCAATCTCGCCAGAAGCGGCGAAACCAAGCGAAAATCAACGCTTCCGATCAGTGCGCATAAGCAGAGCATGCAGGCGGCCTCAAGGCCGTCAAAGCGCCTGCGCCCCGTCAGGTGCCGCAGCCAATACATGTACATAAGCGGCGAAGCAAGGCTGGCACTGAAAACGAGAAGCCACCGGACAAGCCATCCGGCGGAGCCGCCGCACCGCATCACGCCGAGAGAAACAAAGGAAAGCGCGAACGCGTCCCCAAAGCTCACGATCAGAAGCAGCCACGGCTCGGAAATATAAACCGCAAAAGCGGAAAGTAGGAAAGGAAACATGGTCACGCCCAACAGGGATACGATCGACACGGGCCGCGCTGCGGCGCCGCGCATCAGAGAATTCAGGGAATCCCCTGCCGTGAGACAGGCAGAAGCGCCGGACAGAAGTCCGGCTATCCAGCAGAATGCAAGAAACAAGAAGCAGTACTTGCGCCACCAGGCGGGCATATTCCGATGGAAAAGCTGTGCCATGAGACGGGTTACCTCCTTTGGTATGGAATCAGCAGAGGTGTACATGGCACAGGTATAACTGAACCTTTATTAAATACACTCATACTATACTCCAGAATTTACAAAAATTCAAGCTGTTTTTAGCAAAATCAGGAATTTTTGTGGATTATGACAAGATTTATGTTAACATTTTTATGTAAACCACGTAAACCAGACCGTTATTTTTCTTTACCATTTTCAACTATTTGACAACATATTGCGGGAAACTTAAGAATTACGCACTAAATATTGATTCTGCAATTTTTCCTGCATTCTACCTATGGTGGGTAAATTTTATTTACCCACCATTACCATTTGTACAGATTAACGATGGGGCACCTTAATTTTTGTCCGTTTTGCTCCCCTGCCCTGCCGCAATCCCAGTAGTGCGGCCGCTCCGCTGCCCGCCAGAACCAGCAGTGCGGTCGTACCCACGGCGCTGTACTGCCCCCCGAAGAACAGTGCGGTCATGGACATCAGCATGGCGAAGTATATCACCCCAGACACGATGCACACCAGCATCCGCTGCCGTTTGATTCGACCGAAGGAAATCATAGCCCCGGCAAAAGGCGATACAATCAGCAGCACCATAATGCCATAGCCGACTTTCTCCACCGGCAGCGTTTCCGCTTCCACCAGCTTCGCCAGTATCGCCGTCAGAATCAGCGTCGCGGCAAGACTGCACACCGCCCCGATGGCCAGTCCGGCGGGCAAGGATGTCGCCCGGCCCGTGATCTTCTTGTTTGCAACCATTCCCCTCTCCCCTTTCGCTCAAGCATATTCGCTTCCGGAGAGAAAAAGAACCTGTCCGTTTGCTGTCACCAATCAGAGCTGAACCGCCCGGACAAGCGTTTCCCCGGCTCGCCAAAATGCCGGGGAAACGAAAAACCGGGACGGGCAACGCCCATCCCGGTGCAGTTTTCAATTAAAGATGCCTTACACTTCTACGTCCACATTGGGGGTCTTGCGCTGCTGCTGCGCTTCGGTGACGGTGCGGAACTTCATCCGCGTCTCCCGAATCTCCGCCAGTGCCTTGGAGACAACCTCCTCCGTCTGACGCAGGGAATCGTCCATATAGGCGTTTCCGGCCTTGCGCAGCTGCTCGATCTTCGCCTGAGTCTGACCAACCAGCTCCTCACTGCGCTTCTTGGCCTCGACATAGATGGCCTCCTTGGTGACCATCTGCTTCGACTGCTCCTGCGCCTGACGTACGATGTTCTCCGCCTCCCGGCGTGCCTGGGAGATCAGCTCATTGCGGGATTCCACAATGGTTCTCGACTGCTTCAGTTCGGCAGGCAGCTGGGCGATGATCTCATCCAGCATATCCAGAACCTTGTCCCGTTCCAGAATGCACTTGTCGGCTGCCAGAGGCATGGACCGGGCATCCTGCACCATGTCGTACAATGCGCCAATGATGTCTTCGCTATTACGATCGCTCATGTTCATTTTCCTCCTTGAAGGGATAGTCTTCGTTGCTCAATTCGCCTCTGAAAGTCCGGAATGATCTCTGCGGGCAGGAAATCCGAAAGATCCGCGCCATAGCTGGCCAGCTCCTTCACCAGACTGGAGCTGAGGAACATATACTCGCTGGAAGCCGTCAGGAACATGGTGTCAAGCTCCGGGTTGATCTTGCGGTTGATCAGCGCCATCTGGAATTCGTTCTCAAAGTCGGAGCCGGCGCGCAGTCCCTTGAGGATGACGCAGCTCCCCCGGCGTCGGGCATAGTCCGCAAGCAGCTCGGCGGAACAGTCCACCTCCACATTGGGCAGGTCGCTGGTGACCCGGCGGATCAGCTCCACCCGTTCCTCCAGCGTGAACATGGGATTTTTCCCCGCGTTGACCATGACACACACGATGAGTTTATCAAAAATATTCGCGCCACGGCGAATGATATTCAGATGACCGCTGGTGACCGGGTCAAAGCTGCCCGGATAAATCGCAACCTTCATATTGTTTCCTGACTGCCGCCGTCTTTCCGATAAAACGTCAGCAGAATCTTTCCATACTGATAATCCCGCGACCGGGTGTAGCCCGGGTAGTCCCAAGGCAATTCCTTCCCCAGCGGGCGCTCTGCTACTATTATACCACCTGAATGCAAAATGTCAATTTCGGTGATGCGATTTAAGGAATTTTCCAAAAAAACTTCCGCGTAAGGCGGGTCAAGGAAGATAATATCATATTGTTCCCGGCATCTGGAAAGATAATCCAGATAATCGCTGCGGACGACCCGTGCGTCCTCCTGAAGGCGGGTGCGTTTCAGGTTTTCCCGGATGAGCTTGCAGGCGTCCTCTCGGGCGTCCACGAACACGGCGCTTTTCGCACCCCGGCTCAGCGCTTCGATGCCCAGCTGACCGGTGCCGCCGAACAGGTCAAGCACCCTTGCCCCCGGAATGTCAAATTGGATGACGCTGAACAGCGCCTCCTTCACCCGGTCGGTGGTAGGACGGGTCAGCATACCGTCTGGGGTTTTCAGCTGAATCCCGCGGGCTTTTCCTGTGATTACACGCATTATTCTTCCCCCTTTTCACGAAAATGATGATACACCGCGGCGGCGGCGTCTTTGGGGAGCAGGCGTTCCAGCTCCGGGAGTGTCGCCTGTCCGATGGCGGAGAGGGATTTGAACTGCCGCAGCAGCTCCTGCTTCCGCTTTGCCCCGATGCCGGGAATGCCGTCCAGCTCGGAATACCGCAGACGCTTGCTCCTGAGCTGGCGATGGTAGGTGATGGCGAAGCGGTGGGTCTCCTCCTGAATCTGGCCGATGAGGGAGAAAATCGCCTGATTGTTGTCAATGCGGATCTCCTCCCCCTCCGGCGTCACCAGCGCACGGGTGCGGTGCCGGTCGTCCTTCACCATGCCGAACACCGGGAAGGACAGGTTCAGCTCCTGAAGCGCAGCCACGGCCACCTTCGCGTGGGTCACGCCGCCGTCGATGAGCAGCAGGTCGGGGGCTTCGTCAAAGCCCTTGTCCCCCGCCTTGTAGTGGACAAACCGCCGGGTCACGACCTGACGCATGGAGGCGTAGTCGTCCTGATCGGTCAGCCCCTCCACCTTGAAGCGCTTGTAGTCGCTTTTCTTCGGCTTTCCCTCCTGAAATACCACCATGCTGGCAACGATGTCCGTGCCGGAAATGTTGGAAATATCGAAGGATTCCATCCGTTTCGGGGCGGGAATGGCCAGCATTTTTCCAAGAAGCGTCAGCGTCGCGCTGACCCGCTCTTCCCTGCCGGTGACACGCTCAGCTTCCTCAAAGGCATTTTTGCAGGCCAGCTCCACCAGACGCAGATTGTCGCCCCGCTGGGGGACGTGGAGCTTCGGCCGCCGCCCGTATTGCTGTTCCAGCAGCTCGGCGAACAGCTCGCCGTCGTCGATTTCAAAGGGCAGCAGAACCCGCTTGGGGGCGATGCCGCGGCTGAGATAGAACTGCTTGAGCAGGCTGGAAACGGCTTCCAGCTTGTCGTCGGGTCTGGAAAACACTTCATAGTCCTTGTCCAGCAGATTGCCGCCGGAGAAATGCAGCACGGCAAAGCACGCCTTGGCTTCGGTCTCCCCGTAGCCGACCACGTCGGTGTCCGCGAGAGTACCGGCCGTTACAAGCTGCTTCTGGCCCAGGTTTTCCACCGCGTTCAGCCGGTCGCGAAGACTCGCCGCCAGCTCGAATTCCAGATTGTCCGCGGCGGCGAGCATCTGCCCGCGAAGCTGTTCGGCCACCGCCTTGTAATTTCCCTTCAATAGCTCCCGCGCCTGCAGCATGGTCTCCCGGTACTCGGTGCAGCTTTTGTTCTCCTGACACCACCCGGCGCACTGGTTCATGTGATAGTTCAGGCAGGGGCGATCCTTGCCGATGTCCCTGGGAAACTGCTTGTGGCAGCCGGGCAGCTTGAGGGTCAGCCGGATGGCCTCCATCACATCATGTGTCACGGCTCTGCCGCCGTAGGGGCCGTAATAGTCCGCGCCGTCGTCCGCCGGTTTGCTGACCATGGTGATGACCGGGTAAATGTCCTTCATGTTAAGCCTTAGGTAGGGGTAGCCCTTGTCGTCTTTCAGAAGGATGTTGTATTTCGGCATGTAGCGCTTGATGAGGGAGCATTCCAGCACCAGCGCTTCAAATTCGGAAGCAGCGACAATGACGTCAAAATGGTGGATTTTGCTCACCATCAGCCGGGTCTTGGGGGTGTGGGACGCCGTGTCCTGAAAATACTGGCTGACCCGGTTTTTCAGCTTCTTCGCCTTGCCCACATAGATGACCTTGTCCGTCTTGTCCCGCATGATGTACACGCCGGGGGCATAGGGCAGGGACAGGGCTTTTTCTTTCAGTTCATCAAAGGTCATTGTCTTCCCCCCACGAGCGTCAAAAAAGTACCGCCCCAATGCATTTGGGGCATTGAGGCGGTTAAGTAGGGTGTATCTGAATACTGGCGAAATGACCGGCAGCGAGGGATTTTTGCTCTGAGCAAGCCATTTTTCCGCAGGAATACTTGCTGTATTTCAAGGGAAAATGGCGCGGCACAGGGCAAAAAGAGCCGCTGTCCGGGCGTTTTGACAGTGTTCAGATACACCCTATGTAAATGTCTTAATACACGTCCCTCTGGAGCAGTTCATCCAGCGCGTTGACGGCGGCTTCGGCGTCAGGACCGGAAGCGCTCAGGGTCACGGTAGTACCGGTCACGACACCCAGAGACATGATACCCAGCAAGCTTTTGGCGTTCATCCTGCGGCTGCCGGATTCCAGCCAGATGCTGCTTTCAAATTCGTTGGCCTTCTGTACGAAGTAGGTCGCCTGTCGGTTATGCAGGCCGGATTCACAACGAACCACCACTTCTTTATTGAACATTTCCATACACTCCTTTTCACCATATCCACGCGGATACAACGGGTCTGAATATATGATAGCTATTTTTACCGAAAATGTCAACTGTTTTTCGTTCTTTTTTCACAATACCTTAAGAAAATCGAAAGAAAGCCGCCCCCTCGTATTGAGAAAAGTGTTTTTCATTCCCGATTTAACGGAATTCTGCTATGGTCACGCCGTCCTCGCCCTCGCCGTAGACGCCCAGACGGAAGCTCTTGATGAACTTATTCTTTTTCAAGGACTGCTGGACGGCGGCACGCAGTGCGCCGGTTCCCTTGCCGTGGATGATGCGGACGGTACTCAGGTTTGCCCGCATGGCTTCGTCCAGATACCGTTCCAGAACGCAGATGGCCTCCACCGTGTCCATGCCCCGCAGATCGACCTCTGTCGGCATGGCGGTCATTTTCATTTCCCGGCCGGAGTGGGCAGGATGGCCGCCCTTGGCCTTGTAGGGGTTTTCGTTTTCCAGAAGGTAAATTTCATCTGGCTTCGCAGTGAGCTTTAATATGCCTGCTTGCAGCTGGTAACTGCCATCCTTGTTGATGGCAAGGACGCTGGCCTTGGTCCCCAGTTTCAGGAGCTCCACGGTATCCCCCACCAGAATGCCGCGGGTGGGCTTGGGGCGCTCCTTCTTGGGCTGGGAGGCGCGGAGCTTGTCCTCCACCTCGTTGAGGTTCCGGCGCAGTTCGGCCTGACGTTGATTGATGCCGCTGACATCGGCGCTGTCGGCCAGCTGCTTGCGCATGGCTTTCAGTTCCTCGGAAGCAATGTTTGCGGCGGCACGGGCTTCGTCGATGATGTGCTGGGCTTCCCGGCGGGCGGACTCCACGGCCTTTTCCTTTTCTTTGCGGAGCTGCTCCTGATATTCCTCGTTCTGCTGCTTGATCTTTGCCGTCTCCTGCTTCAGGCGCTCGGCTTCCTGACGGGCAAGCTCCATCTGCTGGCGCTGCTGCTCCAACTGGGACAGCACGTCCTCAAAATCCTTGTCGGACTTGTCCACCAGATCGTCGGCTTCCTTCAGAATTTCCTCCGAAAGTCCCAGCTTCCGGGAAATGGCAAAGGCATTGGACTTGCCGGGAATGCCGATGAGCAGCTTGTAGGTGGGTCGAAGAGTCTCCACGTCGAACTCGCAGGAGGCGTTGATGACGCCCTTCGTGCGCATGGCGTAGAGCTTCAATTCGGCGTAATGGGTCGTCGCAACCACCCGGCTGCCCAGTTTCCGGCAAAATTCGATGATGGCGGTAGCCAGCGCCGCGCCCTCCGCCGGGTCGGTGCCTGCGCCCAGCTCGTCGAACAGCACCAGCGTCCGGTCATCGCACTGGGCGACCACATCCACGATGGTGCGCATATGGCTGGAAAAGGTGGACAGGCTCTGGGCGATGGACTGCTCATCGCCGATGTCGGCGAGAATAGCGTCGAAGGTGGACAGCACACTTCCGTCCCCGGCGGGGACATGCAGGCCGCACTCCGCCATCAGCGTCAACAGGCCCACGGTTTTCAGAGTGACGGTCTTGCCGCCGGTGTTGGGGCCTGTGATGATCATGGTATCGAAATCCGTACCCAGCCGCAGAGAGATCGGCACCACGGTTTTGGGGTCGATGAGCGGATGCCGCGCGTTACGCAGCTCCACCCTGCCCTGATCGTTCATAATGGGCGCCCATGCGCGCATCCGGTAGGCAAGCTTGGCCTTGGCGAAGATCACGTCCAGCTGCACCAGCATCCGGTAATTCAGGTCAATGGCTTCCCGGTAGCCAGCGGCCTCGCTGGACAGCTCCGCCAGAATCCGCTCGATTTCCTTCTTTTCCTTTAATTCCAGCTCCCGCAGGGCGTTGTTGGCGTTGACGGCGGACATCGGCTCCACAAAGTATGTAGAACCCGTGGCGGACACGTCATGCACCAGTCCGGGCACGTCGTTTTTGCACTCGCTTTTCACAGGAACCACGTACCGCCCCTGACGGATGGTGATGATCGGCTCCCGCAGGAATTTGGAATATGCCGGGGAAGAAATGACTTTTTGCAGGCTGTCCCGGATCTTCCCTGCCTGAATGCGCATATGGCGGCGGATGTCGGACAGCTCCGGGGAGGCGTTGTCCGCGATTTCTTCCTCAGAGAGGATCGCGCCGAAAATTTTGTCCTCTAAATATTTGTTAGGGCTAAGCGCCTGAAACAGGGCGTCCAGCACCGTCGCCTTGTCGTCCTCGGCGACGTAGCCCTTGATATTCCGGGCGCAGCGGAGAATGCCCGCAATACGCAGCAGCTCCACAGGCTGCAAGCTGCCGCCCCGGTCTGCCCGCTCCAGAGACGCGGAACAGTCGGTCACGTCCCCGAAAACGGGGTTGCCCTTCCGGGTACACAGATCGGAGGCCGCGGTGGTCTGATTCAGCATCAGCTCCACTTCCTCCAAGTCCGAAGAAGGCCGCAGCGACAGGCAGGCTTCCTTGCCGCCCTCGCTGCCGGCACATTCGGCAAGAAGCTGCAAAACCTGATCGAGTTCCAGTTTTCGCAGAGATTTTTCGTATAATTCTGACATGGTTTTCTCCTATATAAGTAACGATTTGTAGAAATCCAGTGTGGAAAAGCCCCGTTCCAGCTGGGTGGCGAGGTACGCCTCCGTCACCTCGGAAAGCTGCTGCAAGGTATCCTCCCCCGCCTGAAAGGAAAACAGCTTTTTGCTGTCGCAATGGCAGATGTAGCGCATGGCCTCCAGCACGGAGGGCGGAACCGGCATCCGGATGCCGTTCGACTCAGGGCTTCGGCAGTTCCGGCATTCCAGCATACCCGCCGACAGGTCGAACCGCTCCGGCGTCTGGCTGCCGCAGACATGGCAGCCGGTGAGATCGGGGGTATAGCCGGACAGGCAGGCGGCGCGCAGCTCGAACACAGCCTTGACCTGACTTTCCGGAAGGTCGAGCTTGGAAAGGGCGTACAGGCAGTTGAGCAGCAGCGATTGCAGCTCCGGGTTCGGCATATCCTCCTGAGAAAGGACCTCCGAAACCTGAGCAAAATACGTACCCAGAGACAGCTTGGTCAAATCCCGGCGCAGGGGCGTAAACAGCTCGATGGACTGGGCTTCGTTGATGGTGTACTGTCCCCGGTATTCAAACAGCGTGAACTCCCCGTAGGCAAGCAGCTGGCACGGGGCGATCAGCGGACTGTTTTTCCGCCGCAGTCCCCGCGCCTTCACGGTCAGTCTGCCATGTCGGCGGGTCAGCATGGTCAGCAAGGCGTCCTTGTCATTGTAGTCCGTAACTCTCAGGACGATGCCCTGAATCGTCAAATACATGGGTTTCCTCCGATTTGTGCTTGCAGTACATGAGATACATTTCCGGTGCGCCGGTCTCGAGAAACAGCTGCCAGTAATCCAAAGCGTTCATAGACATCCCTCCTGAAAGTAGGGTTTGCCATACTTCAGGAAAATACCACTGGAAATTAGAGCCTATCTAAGAACTGTCAAAACGCCCAAGCAGCGGCTCTTTTTGCCCTGTGCCGCACCATTTCCCCTTGAAATACATCCAGTATTCCTGCGGGAAAATGGCTTGCACATTGCAAAAATCCCTCGCTGTTGGTCATTTCGCCAGTTCTCAGATATGGCTATTCGCTGTAGCCGAAATTGCGCACAAGAAAATCACTGTCCCGCCAGTTTTCCTTCACCTTGACCCAGGTGGTCAGGAACACCTTCGTTCCCATGAATTTCTCGCAGTCAGCCCGCGCCATGGAGGATATCTTTTTCAGCATGGCGCCGTTTTTGCCGATGATGATGCCCTTGTGGCTGGCCTTTTCGCAGTAGATGGTGGCGTCAATGTCGATGATACCGCTGTCCCGCTCGGAGAATTTTGTAATTTCCACGGCGGTTCCGTGGGGAACCTCCCGGTCAAGGCACCACAGCAGCTTTTCCCGGATGATCTCCGCCATTACCTGCCGCTCGGGCTGGTCGGTGGTCACGTCCTCCGGGAACAGGAAGGGGCTTTCTTCGGCGTATTTGCCGCAGGTTTCCAGCAGATCCTCCACCCCGTCGCCGGTTTTGGCGGAGATAGGGATGATGGCGTCAAAGGCCGCCGCCTGAGAATAGACGGCAATGACCTCCAGAAGGGCGTCCTTTTCCACGGTGTCGATTTTGTTGATGGCAAGAATGGCAGGGCAATGGCTGCTCTTGATCTTGTCGATCAGCCCTTCCTCCTGCGGCCCGATGGACGCGATCGGCTCCACCACGAGGATGGTCAAATCCACGTCGGAAATGGATTCCCGGGCAACATTTACCATGTAATCGCCCAGCTTCGTTCTCGCCCGGTGGTAGCCGGGGGTATCCACGAACACGAACTGAGTGTCGCCCCTCGTCACGATGCCGCAGATGCGGTTCCGGGTGGTCTGGGGCTTGTTGGATACGATGGCGATTTTCTCGCCCACCAGATAATTGGTCAGGGTGGACTTGCCCACGTTGGGGCGTCCGGCAATGGTGATCATAGCGGATTTTGTTTTCATTTTCCAGTCTCCTCAGTCCCGGCTCATGTTGGGGATGGACGCGGCAATGGCTTCCTCTCTGCCGCGCATTTTCTTCTTTTCCTCGCCCTCGTCCAGATGGTCATAGCCCAGCAGATGGAGCATGGAGTGGATGGTGAGATACCCCACCTCCCGGCGGGTGGAATGGCCGAACTCTTTGGCCTGGGCAATTGCCCGTTCCAGAGAAATGCACATATCCCCCAGCGGCACCAGCCCGGTCTCCGGATCCTGAAAGTCCGTCCAGTCCGTGGGCGGTTCCCCGGCGATGAGCTGGAACATGGGGAAGCTCAGCACGTCCGTAGGCTTGTCCATGTGGCGGCTCTCCCGGTTGACCACCTGAATGCCTGCGTCATCCGTCACAAGGACGTTGATTTCGCAGGGGACATTGATGCCCTCTGCGTCCAGAACCGCGTTGATGCACGTGCGGATGATGCTTTTGATGGCAAATTTTTGCAGACTCAGCTGCTCAAATACGATGTTGATTTTATGTCTCATGTCAATTCTTCCTCTGATGGTAACGGCCCTGAATCTGACGGGTCGGTTTTTTGACTTCCTTTTTCTGAGCGGAGCGCTCGTAGGCGCTGATGATCTCCTGCACCAGCGCGTGGCGCACTACGTCCGCGGCGGTCAGGCGGCAGATGGCAATGTCCTTCACCCCGTCCAGCACCCGCACGGCGTCCTTCAGGCCGGAAACCTTGTCGTCTGGCAGGTCAATCTGGGTCACATCGCCGGTGATGACGATTTTCGAGCCGAAGCCAAGACGGGTCAGGAACATTTTCATCTGCTCCCGGGTAGTATTCTGGGCCTCGTCCAGAATGATGAAGCTGTCGTCCAGGGTGCGGCCGCGCATATAGGCCAGCGGCGCAACCTCAATGGAGCCGCGCTCCTGATACTTCTGGAAGGTCTCCGCCCCCAGCATATCGTACAGCGCGTCATACAGCGGCCGCAGGTAGGGGTCTACCTTGTTCTGCAAGTCGCCGGGCAGGAAGCCCAGCCGCTCCCCCGCTTCCACCGCCGGGCGGGTGAGGATAATGCGGTTCACCGTGCGCTCCCGGAAGGCAGCCACGGCGGCGGCGACTGCCAGATAGGTCTTGCCGGTACCCGCGGGGCCGACGCCGATGGTGATGGTATTCTTCATGATGGCCTTCATGTAGTTCTGCTGACCTACGGTCTTGGCCTTGATGGGTTTTCCCTTGGCGGTGATGCAGACAACGTCCTTCGCCATCTGCGCCACCTGGGCGTCGTTGCCCTCGTTGACCAGCGTAATCAGGTAACGCACCCGCTGCTCGTCGATGGTCTCGCCCTTGGCGGCCAGAGACAGCAGCCCCTCCAGCGTGCGCACGGCCTTATCCGCCATTTCTTCGTCACCGGAGACCCGGAGGTCTGTCCCCCGGTTCACCACCCGGACGTTCAGGGCATCCTCAATTCGTTTAATATTTTCATCAAAAGAGCCAAACACCGTAATCAGGTCTTCCACCCGCTCGGCGTTGACAATTCGTTCAACCACTTTTCCCATTTGTATCTCCAATCTGTTCTCTGCGGACCCGGCCAATCATTTCCACGCAGGCGTATGTCCCTTCCAGCAGGTACTTATCCTCCGACTGCGTGATCAATTCCTCCCGGCTTAAAATCCGCCCGGCCACCATCTGCTGGGTCAGGGCGCTCTGAGCGAATTTGGAAAGCGCCGCTTCCGCCGCGTCCGGCTCCAGAGTCATCATTTCCCCATTGTAGAAAGTATATTCCTCCACGCACAGCGTGACCGGCAGGCGAAAGCCGCCCGGCAGGGTCAGTTCATATCGCCTATCCATTCTATCACAACTGCCCTGCAAAATTCCACTGTCTTTCCATAAATTTATACGTTTTTTTCCGATGATGAGGCTGTATTTTCGCCTGACAGCGGTCTGCTCCCCCCGAACCGTCCACTCGGCGGGGGTCACGGCGGCAAAATCGCGGCTCGTCTGGGCGTAAATTTCCCCCTCCGCCCTCGTCGCCTGAATGCAGATGCCGCAGTCGGTGTACCCGGAGATCAGAACCTGCCCCGCCTTCACCGACTGCCCCACCCGGCACAGAAAATTGCCCCGTGTGACCGTAGCGGAGACGATGAAGCCGTCCCGTGACGCGACGATGCTGCTCACCGCCGAATCCTGCTCCGTCACCTCCGGGTCTGTCCGCTCCCGCACGGAAACGGTGGCCACACATCCGGAGGTGTTCACCCCCGCCCATTGCAGCTGGGGAAGCGCCGACAGCAGGGCGTTCTTCATTTTCTCACTCCGCACCGCCCGCCGGGATGCGCCGAAGCGGATGCCGCTTTCCCCCGCGGCGTCCAGAATAAGCCGGGTGGGCGTGTTCACGTTGCCCTCCACCCGCACGAAAAAGATTCGAGTGGGCAGAAAAATTGCCGCTGCCAGAAACACCGCCAGCCCGCACAGAAGCATAGGCCGTGCCAGGAGCCGTTTCAGCGTCCAGTACGCGCCCATCCGGCGGCGCAGACGCAGCGTCTCTCCCCGCTTTTCGCTGAGGGCTTCCAGCGTCCGGTAATCCCGCCTGCGTACCCGGAACCGGGCGGTCAGGTCGCCGACCTGTATCACGTCATAAAGCGGGATGCCCCGGGCATTGGCTGCTTCCAGCGCCGCGCCCGGTTCCGCGCTGGTCAGCTCCGCCTCCACCATCCCGTCCAGAGACTTCCAGATATCCATGTTACCCCCTCCGGATCAGCGTTACCGCGTCGATTCTGCCGGAAATGATCAGCTGCTCCTTCGTCATGCGGATCAGTTCCAGATCACAGCCGCAGACGCAGACCAGACCGTATTTCACCTTGACTCCGATTTTCTCCCGGCTGTATTCCTTGACGCCGAAGTGGTTTTCGATCAGCACCCGGCGGTCGCCGGCGATCTCCACAATGGGCTGCCCCGGCAGCGGCTCTGCGGAAAGGTCAGCCCCATCCGCCAGCCGCTGCAAAATCATTCGTCCCTTCCCCATGAAACCAGCCCCCTTGGGAAAAGCATATGAATGGACAGCGGCCGATTTGCATAGATTCTTCCGAGGTGAGGTCTGGTGAAACGGAGAAATTTCTGGACAGGAATTTGTGTGAGTTTTGGGATGCTGGCGCTGATTTTGGATGGAAGAACGGCGATCGATGGGGCGCGTCAGGGCATCGAGCTGTGCCTGCGGACGGTTATCCCCTCGCTGTTTCCCTTTTTTGTGCTGTCCATTCTGCTGACAAGCTCCCTGCTTGGCAGCTCTTTGGCGGTTCTGCGGCCTTTGGGGCGGCTGTTCGGAATGCCGGATGGGGCGGAATCCCTGCTGATTCCGGCGTTTCTGGGCGGGTATCCCGTGGGGGCGCAGAACGTCGCCGCCGCATTCCGCAGCGGGCAGCTGACAAAACCGGAGGCGGAACGGCTGCTTTCTTTTTGCAGCAACGTGGGGCCTGCGTTCCTGTTCGGCATGGCGGCGGCCATGTTCCCCCGCCGGTGGATGGCGTGGGCGCTGTGGGGCATCCACATCGTGGGCGCGTTGTTTGCGGCGCTGCTAATTCCATGGAAAACCGCCGCCCCCGTCAGGCTGACGAAGACAAGTCCCCACTCCCCCGCTTCCGCCCTGAACACCGCGATTACGGTCATGGCAACGGTATGCGGCTGGGTAGTGCTTTTCCGGGTTCTGCTGGCATTTCTGAAACGGTGGATTTTCTGGATTCTCCCAGCGGCAGTACAGGTCGCGGTCACGGGGATTCTGGAGCTTTCCAACGGCTGCTGTGAGCTGCTGGCCGTCACGGACGTTTCCGCCCGGTTCTGCATCTGTTCGGGGATACTGGCCTTCGGCGGCCTGTGCGTCACCATGCAGACCGTGTCCGTCACGGCGGGACTTTCCTTAAAACCGTACTTTTGGGGGAAGCTGTTGCAAACGCTTTTTTCTCTCGCCCTTGCCGCGCTGATAGCATACGGCATCTGGCTTCCCTTCGGAGTGCTGTCCGTCGGGGCGCTGGTGATAAAGCTTCAAAAAAGGGGTAGCTTTTCCGGAGTATTTGGTGTATAATACAAGAACGATTGTTGGGAGGATGCCGCCATGCTGTTTCGCAAGAAAATAGAACGTTCCTGCGCCTACTGCGCAAACGGCGCCCGTCTGGGCGGCGGGCAGATCCTGTGCGCCAAAAAGGGACTGAAAACGGTGGACGACCAGTGCCGCAAATTCAAATATGACCCCTGCAAGCGCATCCCGCCCAAGCCCAAGGCTGTGGATTTTTCCAAGTACGACAACGAAGACTTTTCTCTGTAGTGAGGCATACTAAAGACGAAAGGGGTTGATATGTATGACGAAGGAACAGATCATGCAGGAAGCGGCGGCGCTTCAGGAGGAGATCAAAGCCCATCGTCTGTGGCTTCACACCCACGCGGAAACCGGATTTGACCTGACGGAAACGAAGCCTTATGTAAAATCTGCACTTACGGAGATGGGTTATGCCGTCCATGAGTGTGGAAAAGCGGGACTTGTTACAACCGTCGGCAAGCCCGGCGGGAAAGTTCTGCTGCTTCGGGCGGATATGGACGCCCTGCCCATTGCCGAGGAAGCCGACGTGGATTTCGCCTGCAAAAACGGACGGATGCACGCCTGCGGCCACGATATGCACACCGCAATGCTGCTGGGCGCGGCGAAAATCCTGAAAGCCCACGAGTCGGAGCTGGACGGCATGGTCAAGCTCATGTTCCAGCCTGCGGAGGAAATTTTCGAGGGCAGCAAGGACATGATTGCCTCCGGCGTGCTGGAAAATCCCAGACCCGACGCGGCCCTGATGATTCACGTTGCGGCGGGAATGCCGCTTCCGGCCGGGACGGTGGTGGTCTCCGCCCCCGGCGTCAGCGCCCCTGCGGCGGACTATTTTACCATCCGGGTGCATGGCAAGGGCTGTCACGGCTCCGCACCCCAGAACGGCATTGACCCCCTGACGGCAGCGGCACATATCCTCATTGCCCTTCAGGAGATACACGCCCGGGAGTTGTCCGCGTCTGACGAGGCAGTCCTGACCATCGGCACCTTCCACGCGGGAGAAGCCGGGAACGTTATCCCCGACACGGCGACCATGGGCGGCACTATCCGCACCTATGATGAGAAAACCCGCGCTTATCTGAAAGAGCGCATGACCGCCATCGCGAAAAACGTGGCGGAAGCCTTCCGCGCCAGTGCCGAGGTCAGCTTCGGCAGCGGATGCCCCACCCTCGTCAACGACAAAGACCTTTCGGAAAAAGTCACGGGGTATCTCAAAGACCTGCTGGGCGTAAACCGCGCGTTCACCACGGCGGATCTCAGCGGCGGGAAGCCTGCCCGGGGCGGCGGCTCGGAGGATTTTGCCTACGTCAGTCATGAAGTCCCGTCCCTGATGCTGGCGCTGGCGGCGGGCGAGCCGTCCAAGGGCTACCCTTACCCCCAGCACCACCCGAAGGTGAAGTTCGACGAGAGCGTCCTTTCCACAGGCGCGGCTGTGTTTGTGGACTGTGCCATAAACTATCTGAGAGAATGATTGGAAGAGAAAACCATGGAGGAACAAACCCGCGTCCTGGAATACAAATGCCCATGCTGCAACGCAGGTCTGCACTTTGGGCCGGACGCCCAGAAGCTGACCTGCGAATACTGCGGCAACACCTTTGACATCGACACCGTCCGGGCGTTCAACGAAAGCCAGAACCCCCAGGACGCCGAGGAATTTCAGTGGGAGCAGGAACAGACGGAGCAATTCAGCGAGGATGAGGAAAGCACCCTTCGCGCTTTTCAATGTCCCTCCTGCGGCGGAGAAATTCTCTGCGACGAGAATACTGCCGCTTCCTTCTGCCCCTACTGCGAAAACCCCACCATCATGCCCACCCGTCTCAGCGGCGGTCTGAAACCCGACGGCGTCATCCCCTTCAAAACCGGCAAGGAGGACGCCAAGGCCGCGTTTCTCCGCCTTTGCAAGGGCAAGCCCCTTCTTCCCAGAGGCTTCACCTCGGAACAGCGGCTGGAGAAGATCACCGGAATGTACGTTCCCTTCTGGCTGTATGACTGCGCCGCGGATTTCAGCGGCAGCTACAAGGCCACACGGATACATACATGGTCGGATTCCAAATACGAATACACCAAAACCGACCATTTCCTGCTGAAGCGGGACGCGGCGGCGGATTTCGTGGGCATTCCCATGGACGGCTCCACCAAAATGGAGGACGCTTTCATGGAGTCCATTGAGCCGTTTGATTACAAACAGCTTACGTCCTTCGACATGGCATATCTGACCGGTTATCTCGCCGACAAGTACGACGTTCCCTCGGAAAATGGTGAGCAGCGGGTTCGTCAGCGGGTAGACGCCGCCATGGACGACCGGCTGCAAGGCACCTTTGTCGGCTATTCCTCTGTGGTCCCCACCTCCCGGCAGCTGAACATCAAGCACAACAGGGCACGCTACGTCTTCTTCCCCGTATGGATTCTGAACACGAAATACAAGGACAAAATCTACACCTTCGCCATGAACGGCCAGACCGGCAAAATGACCGGCGCATTCCCCATCTGCCCCAAGAAGACAGCCGCATGGTTTGCCGGAGTCACCGCCGGTGTCGCGCTGCTTGCGTCGCTGGTGCAGCTTCTGATGCTTTAAGGAGGGAAAAAGTATGAAACACAAACTGATTTGCCTGATCCTGTGCCTGCTGCTTCTCCCCTCCCTGTTCCTGAGCGTCGGCGCAGCGGAGCAATATGTCATCGACAGCGCCGACCTCATGTCCTCCTCGGAGGAAGCGGCGCTGGAAGAAAAGGCGCAGGCGCTTCGGCAGGAATACGGAATGGACGTGGTCATCCTGACGGTGGACAGTCTGGACGGAAAACGTCCTCAGGACTATGCCGACGATTATTACGATTACAACGGCTATGCAAATGACGGCGTGCTGTTCCTCCTGTCCATGGAAGAACGGGACTGGTACATCTCCACCAAGGGAAACGCCATCTACGCTCTGACGGACTACGGCATTCAGCAGGTCGGCGAAAGCGCCCTTCCGTACCTGAAAAACGGCGATTATTATGGCGCTTTCGACGCATTTCTGGATGCTTTGCCCACCTATTTTTCCGCCTACCGTGACGGCTCCCCCATTGACGGGTACGCAGACACCTCGGGCGACTATTACCACGGCGACCAGGAAGATGTCGTTTATTATGAGCAGCCCCGGCACGTAAGCATTTGGATTTCCATTGTGATCGGCGCGGTCATCGGCGGGATCACCGTCCTCATCATGCGCGCCTGCATGAATACCAAGCGCCCCCAGCGCAGCGCGGGCAGCTACCTGAATGACAGCTCCTATCACCTGCGCACCAATCAGGATCTGTTCCTGTACAGCAACGTCACCAAAACCCGCATCCAACAGGAAAGCAGCAGCTCCGGCGGTGGCGGCAGCTCCGTCCATACGTCCTCCAGCGGCAGCAGCCACGGTGGCGGCGGCGGAAAGTTTTGATATCAAAAAATTTTTTACATAAGGAGAAAGCATTATGGGTCTGATCAAAGCAGCATTAGGATCGGCAGGCGGCGTCCTTGCCGATCAGTGGAAAGAGTATTTCTACTGTGACAGCATGGCGGCCAACGTTCTGGTCACCAAGGGCAAAAAGCGCACCTCCTCCCGCAACAGCAACACCAAAGGCTCTGACAACATCATTTCCAACGGCTCTGTCGTCGCGGTAAACGAAGGGCAGTGCATGATGATCGTGGAGCAGGGCAAGATTGTGGAGTTCGCCGCTGAAGCGGGCGAATACACTTGGAATTCCTCCAGCGAACCCACCATTTTTCAGGGCGGTCTGGAAGGTCTGGAAGGCAGCTGGGAAACCCTCAAGCGCCGCTTCGCCTTCGGCGGAGATACCGCCAAGGATCAGCGGGTGTACTTCTTCAACCTGAAAGAGCTGGTTGGCAACAAGTACGGCACCCCCGCTCCCATCCCCTTCCGTGTTGTGGACAACAACATCGGTCTGGATATGGACGTTTCCATCCGCTGCAACGGTGAGTATTCCTACAAGATCGCCGACCCCATGCTGTTCTACAAGAACGTCTGCGGCAACGTATCTCAGGACTACACCCGCGACCAGCTGGACAGCCAGCTGAAATCCGAGTTCCTCACCGCTCTGCAGCCCGCGTTTGCCCGTATCTCCGCCCAGGGAATCCGGTATTCCGCTCTGCCCGGCCACACCATGGAGCTGGCCCAGGCTATGAACGAAGTCCTGTCCAGCAAGTGGGGTGCAACCCGGGGTCTGGCCATCGTCGCCGTGGGCGTCAACTCCGTGACCGCCTCCGCCGAGGACGAGGCCACCATCAAGGAGCTGCAGAAGTCCGCCGTTTTCCGTAACACCAACATGGCGGCGGCGCACATGGTGCAGGCACAGGCCGAGGCAATGAAGACCGCCGCCGGAAACAAAAACGGTGCGATGATGGGCTTCATGGGCATGAACATGGCGCAGTCCGCCGGTGGTTTCAACGCTGCTTCCCTGTTCCAGATGGGTCAGCAGCAGCCCGCTGCTTCCGCTCCTGCCGCCCCCGCTGCACCCGCGGCCGGTGCAAATACTTGGAAATGTTCCTGCGGCGCGGTGAATACGGGCAAATTCTGCATGGAGTGCGGCGCTTCCAAGCCCGCCGACGGCTGGGTCTGCTCCTGCGGCGCAGTCAACAAGGGCAAGTTCTGCTCCGAATGCGGCGCGAAGAAGCCCGCGTCTGAGCCGCTGTACCGCTGTGATAAGTGCGGCTGGGAGCCGGAAGACCCCAAGCATCCGCCCAAATTCTGCCCTGAGTGCGGTGATAAGTTCGACGACGAGGACATCCGGTAATCCAATTCCCCGCGCAAAATGCGCATCTAAAAATATGAAATAATGAGGTAATTGTTTGTTTAATCGTAATCAAATGGATATTGTGATCTGACCGGGAGGTTGGCAATCACAATTCCGCGAACCTCCCAAAAGAATTTTCAACAAATACTTTTAGGAGGAATTCCCAAAATGAACCGGGAAAATAAAAGAAAACAGTACGAAAAAGGCTATTATAAAACTCACCCCTGTGACGAAAGCTTTACCTGCCGGAACTGCGGATATCCCGTAGTCCCGGCGGGCGCGGGGAGCGACCACCGGAACCATTGCCCCAACTGCCTGTGTTCCGTGCATCTGGACATCGAGCCGGGCGACCGGGAGTCAGACTGCGGCGGACTGATGGAGCCGGTGGCGGTGTGGGTTCGGAAAAACGGCGAATGGGCGATCATCCACCGCTGCCGTCGGTGCGGCGCGTTCAGCTCCAATCGGGTCGCGGCGGACGATAATCCCGTCAAGCTCATGTCCATCGCCATGAAGCCCATCGGCAGCCCGCCCTTTCCCATTGAGCGGATGGCGGAGATCACCGAAAAGCTGGAATGACACACAAAATTGTCCCCGGCCATATGGCCGGGGGCAAACTTTATCCTATGGTTTTTACACGCGCCGGGTGGTCAGACTGTGGGCAAGGGCGGTGATGTATTCCGTATCTTCAAACGCGGACAGCGCCGAAATGGCATAATCCGTGTATTTTCTCACCAGTTCTTCGCACTTTTCAAGGCCGTACAGGCGGACGAAGGTATTCTTCTCCCCATCCATGCCGGTGGCTTTTCCCAGCTCCGACTGGGTGCCGATCACATCCAGCATATCGTCCCGAATCTGGAACGCCAGTCCCAGCCCCGCCGCGAACTGACAGGCGGCGTTAAACTGCTCGTCCGACGCGTTTCCTGCAATCGCGCCCAAGGCGCAGGCGGCGTTGATAAGGGCGCCGGTCTTCCGGGACTGAATGTCCAGAACCTCCTGCTCGCTCAGCTCCCGCTCCTGGCTCATGATGTCCAGCACCTGTCCGCCCACCATGCCGGGGGAACCAGCACACTCCGCCAGCAGGCCGACAGCCGTAGCCATGTCCTCCGGCTTTGCCAGTCTGGCCTTGGACGCGACCATGAAGGCGTCCGTCAGCAGAGCGTCCCCCGCCAGAACGGCCATTCCCTCGCCGAAAATCTTGTGGTTCGTCAGCCGTCCCCGGCGGTAGTCGTCGTTGTCCATGCAGGGCAGGTCGTCATGGATCAGGCTGTATGTATGGATCATCTCCACGGCGGCGGCGAAAGGCGCGGCGTCCTTCCAGTCCCGCCCGCACAGGCGGCAGAACTCAAAGGCAAAAATCGGCCGCAGACGCTTGCCGCCCCCAAGCAGACTGTATTCCATGGCCTTGTAGAGATCTTTCTGGGGCGCGTCGTGGAACTGCGCGTAGAAATCCTTCAGATAGGCTTCCACATACTCCCGGTATTCCCGGCTCCTACTGTCAAGGCTCATCCTGAAAGTCCTCCTCCACTGGGCTGCCGTCCGGGGCGGTCATGATCTTCTTCACCTGAAGCTGGGCGTCGTCCAGCAGCTTCTGGCAGCTTCGCACCAGCTCAGTGCCTTCCTGAAAGAGCTTCAAGGACTCCTCCAGAGCCACGTCTCCCCGTTCCATTGCCCGGACGATCTGCTCCAGACGTGCCATGGACTCCTCAAAGGTTTTGTTCTGCGGATTCATCGCGCTTCCTCCTTTTTATCCATTACGGTTGCGGACAGTTTTCCATCGCTCAGCAGGACGCTGATGCGTTCTCCCAGCTCCACCTGCCGAACGGAGCGGAGTACCTCCCCCGCTTCCGTCTGTGCCATGGAGTAGCCCCGGGTCAGCACTTTCAGGGGGCTCATGGCGTCCAGCTTGGAAACGGCGGCAATGTAGCGTTGATTTTTCCGGGTGATGCTCTGGTTCTGCGCCGCGATCAGGCGGTTTTTCAACAGCTCCAGACTCTTCTCCCGCTGCTCGATGTACCCCGTGGGGCTTCGCAGCGCAGGAGACTGGGACAACACGTTCAGATGCTGCCGCGCCGCCTTCAACTGGCGGCTCAGGGCGGACGCCATAGCGCTGGACATGGCGTCCAGATTCTGCCGCAAAGCGTCCTGATCCGGCACGGCAAGCTCTGCCGCGTTGGAGGGCGTCGCCGCACGAAGATCGGCCACGTAGTCGGAAATGGTCACATCCGGCTCGTGTCCCACGGCGGAGATCACGGGAATCTCCGATTCATAAATGGCATGGGCGACCAGTTCGTCGTTGAACGCCCACAAATCCTCAATGGAGCCGCCGCCTCTGCCAACGATCAGCAGGTCGGCCAGCCTGTAGCGGTTGGCATACCGGATAGCCGCGGCGATTTCCCCCGGTGCTTCCGCGCCCTGCACCCGCACGGGCAGCAGCCGCACCTTCGTCAGCGGATACCGCTTCCTGAGAATGCGCAGCATATCATGCACCGCCGCACCGGCGGAACTGGTGACGATTCCGATGGTGCCGGGGCATTTGGGCAGCGGCCTTTTGTGGGCTGGGTCAAATAACCCCTGCGCCGCCAGCTTTTTCTTCAGCTGCTCAAAGGCGGCGTACAGGTCTCCCACGCCGTCCATGGCCATGGCGGCGCAGTACAGCTGATACGCCCCGTCTCTGGGGTAGACCGTGACCTTGCCCATGGCAATGACCTTCATGCCGTTATCCGGCCGGAAGCGCAGGCGCATGGCATTGCCCTTGAACATGACGCACTTCAATGCCGCTCCTTCGTCTTTCAGCGTAAAATAGTGGTGCCCAGATGGGTAGACCTTATAATTGCTGATCTCGCCCCGGACGGCCACCTGCCCCAGAAAGGGGTCGTCATCCAGCCGCCCGCGGATGTATTCGGTTAACTGGGTGATGGACAGAACGTTCTGAGCCATGTTATTCCTCCGTCAGTCGTTTTGTCAGCACGGCGACGCCCATGGCGTTGTCCGTGGAAAACTGCGGCTGTGCAAAAACGGGATGCAGCGGCGCCGTCAGCTCCCGGAGCATGGAATTGGACGCAACGCCCCCGGAAAACACCACGCTCAGCCCCGGATAGGCTTCCAGCGCCTGAACCGTCGCCTGATACACCGCGCCCGCAACGCACCGCAGAGCGTAAGCCGCAGTCTCGGCAGGGTCAGCGCTGGCGGCATGGAACTGCTGCACCTTATTCTGCACGCCGGAAAGGGAAAATTCGCTGTTCCTGCACTTGACCCGGAACACATCCTTCCCCGTCGCTTCCCGGCTGAGGCTGTCCAGATGCTTGCCCGATGGGAACGGCAGCTCCAAAAGCTGCCCCGTCCGGTCGATCAGCTGTCCGGCGGAGATGTCCGTTGTGCCGCCGATGCGGGTACACTTCACATTTCTGCCCTCCGGCTCTACCAGAAGCAGCTCCGTGGTGCCGCCGGACAAATGCCATGCAAGATGGGTTTTCTCCATCAAATCCAGCCGTCCTGCGCTCCACAATGACGCGGCCACGTGTCCCTGCTGGTGGGAAACCTCCGCCAGCGGCACGCCCAGAGCGTCCGACAGCAACTTCGCGTGGGAGTAGCCAACCATGAAGCAGGGCATATAGCTCCCCTCCACCGCCCGGGGACGGGTGCTGACGCCCACCGCCGTGATGGCGTCCTTCTGAATATGGGAAAACAGCCTGCCGGAAAGCTCCGGCAGGCTTTTGATATGGGCAAATACCGCGTCGGACTGACGCAGACCCAGCTCCCCCTGCCTGACGGGCAGAAGGCGGGAGCAATTTTCTCCCCCCTCACCGTCAAAAAAGGCGATGGAGGTAGTGTAATTGCTGGTGTCGATGCCGATGACGCTCATTTGGCTTCCTCTTGGGGGGCTTCCGTCTCCGTGTTCCGGCTGCGGACAAAGCTGCCTAAGATTCCGTTGATAAACGCGCCGGTATCGTCGCCGTCGTATTTTTTCGCAATGCGCACCGCTTCGGCTACCGCAACGCCGGTGGGAACGTCGTCCACGTAAAGGATTTCGTAGATCGCCAGCCGGAGAATGCACCGGGCGAGCTTGGAAATGCGGCTGATGTCCCAGCCGATGGAAAACTGCCGGATCACGTCGTCCAGCTCGTCCTCCCGGTTGGCAACGCCGGTGACCACCGAGTCGATATAGCGCAGCTGGAACCGGTCAGGGCGCTGGGCATATACCTCATTTTCTTCGGCCAGTTTTCCGTAATATTCCTTGTCCAGACGGGTGGAAACCACCTGCTCCGGCTCCTCGCCGGTAAACGCCCGGCCGTAAATCAGATGTACTGCCAGTTCTCTGGCGTCGCCTCTTTTCATACCGCCCGACCTTACTTGTGGACGATGCCGCAGACGTTGACGGAGACGCTCTCGACCTTCGTGCCGGTGATGGACTCCACGCTGGCGGTCACTGCCGCCTGCACGTCCTTCGCCACGTCCACGACGCTGTAGCCATAGCAGACCATAATGCCGCACTCGATGGTAAGGGTGTTATCCTCCGCGATCAGGATCTTCAGCCCCTTACCCCAATTCTTTTTATTGGTAAAGTCTGCGATGCTGACGCCGGGCTTGATGCCCAGAGAGCCGACGCCCTCCACCTCGGACAGGGCATGGGCCACGATGGTCGCTACCACGTCCTCAGAGATCATGACGCTGCCATTTTCCTGAATCTGGGTGATGTACTGCTTATATTCAGCCATAAGGTTTTACCTCCTAAATGTTTGTCCCGCCCGTGGGCTTGACATACTTTTGTTTATTGTACCACAAATCCAGAAAAATACAACCATTTTCTGCAAGCAAAGCACGGATTTACAAGATTGCCCCGGATGGTCTTCATCCGGGGCATAAACTTATTGAACTTCCACAACACGGATATCGTTCAGAGAATAGTCGGACTGCGCCATGACGATGTCCGCGATGACGGCCACGTCTTCCCGCTGCAAGCCGCCCTCAGGGGAAGCCACCGCAATGGAAATGCCCTCGCCGGACATGTAGGCCACGCAGTCGGCATAGCCCTTCGCGATGATCAGGCTCTCGATCTGGGCTTCGCTCAGCGCCGTCTGCACGATCTGTTCCAGCTCTACCGCGGACTCCGCTTCCTTGGAGCTTTCGCTGTAGGACATGGCTTCCTGAAGCAGATTCACGGCGTTGTCCCTCGCCTGCTGCCGGGACAGGCGGACGGCGGCAAAGTAATCGGTGGAGGTGGTCGCCACGTCTTCCCCGGCGGAGATGGCCGCCATGTCCTCGCTGAGCACCAGATTGTCGTCGGACATGACCTTTTCCGTGTCCAGCGTATCCGTGAGATTTGCCGCCGCCTGATCCTCGGTGTAGCGCCAGTTGACGTAGATGCCTGCGCATACCGTCACCAAAATCGCCGCCGCAATCAGATTCTTCTTCCATACCTTCATAAAAATGCCTCCAATCATTCATTTCATTTTCAAAACGGTTATTTTGTCGGTGGACAGCCCGGTGACGCTGCCCACCGCTGATACGATGGCAAGCCGGACGGACGCGCTGTCCGCCCCCTGGCATACGATGACCGCGCCGAGATAAGTAGGGGGATTGACCTGCTGCACAAGCCCGGTCTGAGAACGGTCAGAGCCATTGAGCAAAACCGTGTCCGACCGGATGCCGGAGGATGTGGAATCCTCGTCCGTCTGGTATACCGTCCGCTCCCCTTCCCGCTGGGTCAGAAGCACCCGCACCCTGCCCGCGCCCTGTATCTGGCTGAGAATTTCTTCCAGCCCGGTTTGCAGGTCCTGCCGGGGTTCCGTTTCCGCAGCGGCGGGTTCCGGGGCTGCTTTTGTGTTTTTTCCGTCGGGCAGCGCCATGAGAAAAAGCCCTGCCAGCACCACCAAAAGGACATAGCGGTATTTCCTGACCAGCTCCTTTCCCCTGCTTCTCAGCGTTACCCAATCCATTTCTGATTCTCCTTTGAAATACCCAGATCATTTGCGATCATGGCCTGTATCTGCCGCCGGGCGTAAGGGGACGCCTCCCCGGAGATCGTGACTGCCGCCGGGAGATTGTCTTCGCCGACAGCGACCTCAACGCGCAGGTTCGCGTGGAGGTCTGCGGCTTTGTCCAAGATATATGCTTCCGTTTCTTCCTTTATGATATCCGCCATGGAATCCCGCGCGAGATTTTCGCCCATCGCGGCGGCGTCCTCCGCGTCATCCATGCACCGCAGGGAAAAGTCCGGCAATTTGGAAAAATCCACCCTCGAAATGGGACTCAGAACAGTGTACGCCAGAAACAGCCCGCAGATCAGCTTCCCCATCTGCTTGCCGCTTCCATTGGGGAACAGCCTGACCACAATGCCGCAGAGCATGGCGGCAGCTACCACAGAAATAACATATTGCCGAAGCGCCTCCATTATCCCACTCCTTTCAGAAAACACACCGTGCTGATGAGCAGCAGCAGGCACTCCGAGCCGGTCATGGCGAGCAGAAGTCCCATAGCTGTGGAAAAATCGCCGATCAGCTCCGTCAGTCCCTTTTCTCCGAAGATGCCGCATACGGCGGCTGTCAGTTTCAGTATCAGATAGTGGACGCCGATTTTCAGGAACGGACTTAGGAATACCGCCAGCACCGCCAGAATTCCATAAATGCCCGCCGCGTTTTTCATTAGCCCCGCGCTGACCAGCACCGCTTCCGAAGCGTCGGACAAAATTCCGCCCACCACGGGAACCACGGAAGAAATGGTGACCTTCGTTGCTTTCAGCGCCGCCGCGTCGGTAGTGCCGCTGACCACGCCGGTGACGGTCATATAGGTCGTGAACACCGTCAATATGGTTTTCAGGCTCCAGCTGACGACGTTTTTGACCAAATCCCGCAATTTTCCCAGAATATTCTCCCCGATTGCGCTGTTTGCCGCCGACAGCGCCAGAAACAGGTACACCATGGGGCCGAGCATCCGGGAAATCAGGGAGCTCAGCACCGAGTCGAACACCGCCGTCCCGGCGTACAGCGCCGTGGAGGACGCCGCCCCGCCCTGCGCCGCCATGGCCGCCGTCATGACGGGAAGCAGCAGCTTTCCGTACTCGCTGATTTCCGTCACGGTCTGCGACCCCAGACGAATCAGGGAATTTGCGCTCAGCAGCAGCCCCGCCGCAATGGCCGTGGCTCCCGCGAGGTTTGCGACGGTCTTCACGCTTCCGGAAAAGGATTGGAGCAGTGACACCATCATCACCGCCGCGATCACCCCAAGGCTGACCTTGGACGCTTCCTTCAAATCCGGCCGAAGTCCCAGAACCGCGTCCCGAAGCAGCTCCGTCAGTCCGGCGGCAAAGGAGCCGGTGTCCTCCGGCATCAACTCCGCCCCTTTCTCCGGCACCTGTGGAGCCGTAAATTCCACAGCGGAAGCAGGTATCGCCAGCGCAAATATCAACGCCACCGCCAAAATCAATTTGCTCATAACTCTCGTAAAATCTCCCGTATCAGTTCCAGCATGGCGGTGAAAATGGGAAGGGACAGATATAAAATCACCGCCGAGCCAAGCATTTGCAGCGTTTTTCCGAGGGAGCCGTTTCCCGCGTCAGTGCAGACCAGTCCGGCGATCTCCGACACCAGCCCGATGCCCACCGCTTTTAAGAGAATGCCCAGCATGTCCCCCTGCAGGTCTCCCAGCGTCTCCAGCTCACGCAGGAAGTCCAGTACCGGCTCCAGATAGGAAATGGCGATCATGGCAACCATGCAGCACACCGCCATGGTCAGCAGAACGCCGATGTCCTTCTGCTTTCCCAACGAAAGCCCCAGCACCACCGCCAGCAGCACCGCCGCCGCGGCCTTCCAGAACAGGCTCATCAGAATTCAAACAGGGTCTTCACCAGATCAAACAGATCGGCGATCTTCTGCGCCAGCATCATCAGCACGACCACCAGCCCCGCTAAGCTGGTCATGGTGGCCTGCTCCTCCCGGCCGGAACGGGAAAGCACCTGATTGAGGATAGAAACGATGATGCCAATGGCAGCGATTTTGAAAATCAGGTCAATGTCCATACTCATAGAAACAAAATCGCCAGCGCCGCACCGGCGCATAATCCCAGCGTCCCGTAGCTGCGAAGACGTGTTTCCCGGTTCTTCCCCAGAGCTTCCAGCTCCATGCGGCACGCTTCCTTCACTTCCTCAAGGCCCTGCTTCTGCCCCGGAAGATCGAACCGGCCAAGGGTATGCCCCAGCTGCTTCATGATTCCCCGTACCCGCCGGGGCAGCTCGTGACTGCGTTTCAGCGCGGCGGTCATGCAGCTGGCCGCGTCCGGGGAGGTCTGCCATTCCAGCTCCCGCGCAAGATTGAAAAACACTTCCCGGAGTGTCCCCCTCGTTTCTTTCCCCGCCTGACGGCAAAGCTCCGGCAGGGGCGTCAGGCGGTATTGAAGCTCCCACTCCATGTAATTCAGCGCCCTGAGCAGCTGCCGGAGGATTCCTTCCTCCCGCTTGTACCCGGAAGCGATGGAAAAACCGAAACCGCCGCAGCCCGCGATGACCAGCGCCGCGCCAAACCATCTGTAGCTCATAGCGCCGCCCTCTCCGCCCGGAAGGACTTGTCCTGCCGTAAAATCAGAAGCGTTTGGAACACCCCACTTTCCGCCAGCGGACGGTAGACCGACCTGCGCCGCAGGTCCGCCGCCGACGTGAGA
>ERZ809224.54-NODE-54-length-140875-cov-14.986536_pt1 | contig 140875 bp, 158 predicted proteins | sample MGYA00520513_ERZ809224 | MGnify/ENA primary metagenome ERZ809224 (study PRJEB31576, sample SAMEA3212658) | Homo sapiens | biome: human-gut; feature: human gut; material: fecal | place: Sweden | collected 2012 ... | reverse complement strand
GCGGATGGCCTACTGGTATAAATTGGTAGCCGACCAGTTTGAATGTGAATTTTTTGATGCGGCGGCTGTGGCGGAGCCGGGAGAAGCCGACAGTATACATATGATGGAAGAGGGGCATTTAAAGCTGGCGGAAGCTCTGGCCGGAAAGGTCAGAGAGATAATAAATGGATAAAATAAAAGGGATTCTCTGGTTAATTGGTAACCATTGAATCCCTTTTTGCGGTTTATTTTACCGGTTGGATATCTGAAATATCCGGTGCGATCATCATCGAATAGTTTGTATGATAGATGACAAAGCCCGGCTTCCCTGAATTTGGTTTTTTGACATGTTTGCGCTGAATGTAGTCGATTTCCACCTTTTCGCTGGAGCGGTTTTTGGAATAGTATGCAGCCAGACGGGCGGCTTCCTCAAATGTGCGGTCAGGCAGTTCATCGCCGCCGGTTTTGACAACAACATGGGAGCCGGGAATCCCTTTGGCATGGAACCACCAGTCACCGCCGTTGGCAAACTTAAATGTCAGTTCTTCATTTTGAAGATTATTTTTTCCGACATAAATGTCATATCCGTCGGAGGAAATGTAATGGAGCGGCTGGCTTGTCAGCTTTTGTTTTTTTGCATTTTTTCCGCTGGTGTGACGCTTCACATAGCCGGCCTGAATCAGCTCTTCTTTAATCTGGGCCAAATCGCCTTCAGTCTGGGCCAAATCCAGCGCTGTGCTGATGGAATCCAGATGTTCCATTTCTTCGTGGGTTTCCTCAGTCAGAGTGGACAGGGCCTCGAAGGTACGTTTTAATTTGCCGTACCGCTCAAAATATTTTTTGGCATTTTCCTGAGGAGAGAGCTGTGAATCCAGAGGCACGGTGATTTCCTTGTTTGTGTAGTAGTTCAGGCAGGTCAGGCTTTTGGCTCCTTCCTCAAGGCCATAACCGTAGGTGTTGAGCATTTCCCCGTAGATTTTATATTTTTCCCGTTTTTCCGTATCTTTTAACTGTTTTAACTGTAAATCATATTTTTTCCGGGTGCGGTCCAGGGCCGTACTTACCACGTGGCGCAGGTCATGGGATTTTTGCCGAATCCGGGTGGAGGCATTTTTCTCTGCATAGTAGCTGCGGAGTACTGTGGAAATCGAATCAAAATTCCGGCTTTCACAATCATTGTAACAGGTTAAAGGCAGAGCGGAAAATTCTGCCGGCTCTTTGCCGCGGTAGATGATGACCGGCGTGAAACGGTGATTTTCCACATCCTCCATTAAACGGCTGAAAACGCCAAACAGGTGAAGTTTTTCGACATTCGATAATCCGCTGGTGCTTATCCCTGAATCAATGGAAGCCCGGAAACAGATTTCTTCGGCAATCAACGGACTGATTCCAGTCAGGCTTGTGTAGATGGCCCTGCCGACGGGCAGGGGTTTTGACAGCACCTTTTCCATAAAATCCTCGGCCCCGATGGACGTTGGATTCATCTTCAACATGGTATTCGGAATAAAATAACTCCGGCCCGGGAGAACTTCCCGGACAGAACTGACATTGAGGGAAATATGCTTGATGCTGTCGATAATGGTGCCGTCCGGCTGACAGAATATAATATTGCTGTGTTTGCCCATCAGTTCCACAATCAAAAATTTTGTACACAAGTCGCCAAGTTCATTTAAGTGTTCAATCTCGAATTTTATAATACGTTCCATCTCCGGCTGGATAATAGAAACGATGCGGCCGCCGCTGATATGTTTTCTTAAAAGCATACAGAAGTTTGGGGCTGCCATCGGATTTGTCCCCGTGTCCTCAGTCAGATAGGCCAGAGGCAGGGAAGGGCTGGCAGAGAGCAGCAGGCGGTAGTTATTCCGGTTATTTTTGACAGTCAGAACAATCGCGTCATTTTCCGGCTGATATATTTTATTGATGCGGCCATTGGTGAGCCGTTCATTCAGTTCCCATACAAGGCTGGAAATTACAATTCCGTCAAAAGCCATAGGTATTCTCCTCACTTGAAATTAGAATAAATCAAGTATAACAAATATTAAAAATTTCTACAAGAGATGGGGAGAGAAACTATTGACGGTATTTTTTATTTGAATTATAATAAATTGATATGGTTATACAATAGCCTAACTATGGAAAGAGATAACCATACTTTACAAATTTACTTGATAGATGGGAGAACCATGCGATGTTGAAAAGTATGACAGGTTTCGGCAGAAGCGAAATCGCAAATGAACGACAGAAGATTACCGTTGAGATGAAGGCAGTCAATCACCGTTATTGTGATATTAATGTGAAGATGCCTAAAAAACTGAGCATTTTTGAAGCGGCCATTCGGAATCTTCTGAAAAAATATATCCAGCGCGGAAAGGTGGATGTGTTTATCACTTATGAGGACTATACGGAGAATAATATGGTCCTCAAATATAATGAAGAACTGGCAGCGGAATATGTCCGTGTTCTGCAGCAGATGAGCGACCAGTTCGGCATTGAAAATGATGTACGGGTGTCGGCTTTATCCCGTTACCCGGATGTGCTGACACTGGAAGAGCAGAGTATCGATGCGGATGAGCTTTGGAGTGTTTTGGAAGAAGCGCTTCATAAAGCCAGCGAGCAGTTTGTGGAAACCCGTCTGGCTGAGGGTGAAAATCTGAAAAATGACTTAATCGGCAAATTGGACGGAATGCTTGAGGACGTGGACTTCATCGAGGCACGTTCGCCGGAGATTCTGGCAGAGCATCGCCAGCGCCTGGAGGCTAAGGTTAAGGAACTTCTCGGAGATTCCACCATTGATGAGAGCCGTATTGTGACGGAGACAACCATCTTTGCAGATAAGATTTGTGTGGATGAAGAGATTGTACGTCTGCGCAGCCATATCACAAGCACACGCAATGCGCTGCTGGAAGGCGGAAGCATTGGAAGAAAGCTGGATTTCATTGCCCAGGAGATGAACCGGGAAGCAAATACCATTTTATCCAAGGCGAATGATCTGGAGGTTGCAAATCGGGCCATCAATTTAAAGACAGAGATTGAAAAAGTCAGAGAACAGATACAAAATATTGAATAAGCCTGAACAGGAGAGATGATTTTTGGGAAAGCTTATGAATATAGGATTCGGGAATGTGGTGAATACAAGCAAGGTTGTCGCCATTATTAATCCGGATTCTGCGCCGATTAAGCGCATGATACAGAATGCCAAGGACGCGGGGATGGCGATTGACGCCACTCAGGGGCGCCGAACAAAAGCAGTGATTGTTATGGAAAATAATGAACTGGTGCTTTCGGCTTTGCAGCCGGAAACCCTGACCGGGCGTTTTGCCGGTAAAGTTATAAATAAGGATGAGGAAGATGAATAATCAGAGAGGAATCCTGGCGGTTATTTCCGGATTTTCCGGCGCCGGTAAAGGAACAGTTGTTAAAGAACTTCTCAGCGCACATGCTCAGGAATATTGCCTGTCTGTTTCCGCAACAACCCGCAGTCCGCGGGAAGGGGAAGTGGATGGCAAACATTACTTCTTTTTGGATAAAGCCGATTTTGAGCGGCGTATCGGTGAAGGACGATTTTTAGAGTATGCCTGCTATGTCGATAATTATTATGGAACTCCGAAGGATTTTGTGTATGACAAGCTGAATCAGGGGATTTCCGTTATATTGGAGATTGAGATACAGGGCGCTTTGAAGGTTAAAGAGCGTCACCCGGAAGCGGTGTTGATTTTTGTGACGCCGCCGACGGTTGAGGAACTTGAGGCACGACTTCGGGGCCGGGGAACGGAGACGGAAGATGTTATTTTATCCCGTCTGGCCAGAGCGGCGGAAGAAGTTGAATATATGAATAAATATGATTATATTGTTCTCAATGAAAACGGAAAGATTGCTGAATGTGCAGAAATGATTCATCGAATCATTGAGAGTGAAAAACGGAAAACGGTTTATGGCGGGGAACTGATAGAAAGTCTCAGAGAGGGCCTTGCCGCATATAAGAAGGGAGAATAATTTATGTTACATCCATCATATTCAGATTTAATAGAAGTTGTCAACAGCGGTGTGGAAGAAGGCGAAGCACCGGTAGTGCAGAGCCGTTATTCTATTGTTATAGCAACAGCAAAACGGGCCAGACAGTTGATTTCCGGCGCCGAACCTCTGGTGGAAGATGCGGAAGGCAAAAAACCATTGTCCATTGCTGTTGAAGAACTGTATTCCGGCGATATCAAAATTCTCGGTGAGGATGAGGAAATCGGTGAGGATATGCTGGACTTAGCAGATGAAGAAGAGGACGAGGCATCTGAATCCTCCGGGGAGGAAGCTGAAGAAACAGTCAGCGAAAATGAGGAAGAACCAGAAGCATAAATTCGAATTAAATTTACAATTCGTATTGTTATATGACGAGAAATTCATTATAATTTAGTTGTACTGCAGAAAATAGAGATATGGGGAATTTTGTATGGAAGACAATAAGTTGTTGTTTACAAAAAAACTGGAAGAACTGGTTTCCAATGCTAAAAAGAAGAAGAATGTTCTGGAATATCAGGAAGTGATGGACGCATTCAGCAGCATGGCTTTGGATGCGGACCAAAGTGAGCAGATTTTCGACTATCTGGAAAGCAAGGGAATCGATGTCCTCAGGGTCAGTAATGACGACAGCGATGCGGAGTTTCTTTTAGATGATGACGATGAGGTACGTGTGGATGATACGGATTTATCTGTGCCGGATGGCGTTAATATTGAGGACCCGGTGCGTCAATATCTGAAAGAGATTGGTAATATTCAACTGCTGTCCGCAGAGGAAGAGGCAGAATTGGCACGCCGGATGGGCGAGGGTGATGAGGAGGCCAAAAAACATTTGACTGAGGCTAATCTGCGCCTTGTTGTGAGCATTGCCAAACGCTATGTGGGCCGGGGAATGAGTTTCCTGGATTTGATACAGGAAGGAAATATCGGACTGATGAAAGCGGTTGATAAGTTTGATTACACCAAGGGTTATAAGTTCAGTACCTATGCAACCTGGTGGATTCGTCAGGCGATTACCAGGGGACTGGCCGATTATTCCAGAACCATTCGTATCCCGGTACATATGGTAGAAACCATTAATAAAACAATTCGGGTATCCCGTAAATTGCTGGCTGAGTACGGCCGTGAACCGACTTCGGAGGAGATTGCGAAGGTTATGGGAGTTCCGGTGGAAAAGGTGGATGATATCCTGAAGATTTCCAAAGAGCCGGTATCTATGGATACGCCGATTGGTGAGGAAGAAGACAGCCATCTGGGTGATTTCATTGAAGATAAATCGACCCTTCAGCCGGAACAGCATGCAGCGGATGAGATGCTGAAGGAGGAGCTGGAGGTCGCGCTTCAGTCATTAACCGAGAGAGAACAGAAGGTCATCCGTTTGAGATTTGGCCTTGAAGATGGAAAGGCAAGAACTTTGGAGGAAGTTGGTCAGGAGTTTTCTGTGACCCGCGAGCGTATTCGCCAGATTGAGGCGAAGGCGCTTCGTAAACTTCGTCATCCTCAGAGAAGCAAGAAGTTAAAAGATTTTCTTGCGTGATATAAATTATAAAGAACTGTGGGATACCGGAGATGCCTGCTTTTGGAGCGGGACCATCTGCGGTATTCTTGTTCAACAGAGTATACTGGAGGTACGGAGTTGAAATACGCAGATATTATTGTGGATATATCGCTGGAAGCATTGAATCGGGTATTTCAGTATATTGTACCGGAAATATTGGAGCCGGAGGTTCAGATTGGCAGCCAGGTGATGGTCCCCTTTGGCAATGGAAACCGGATTATTAAGGGTTTTGTCATCGGATTTTCTGAAAAACCGGAGTATGCGCCGGATAAATTAAAAGAGATACAGAGTATTCAGAAGGGCTCTATGGTGGTCGAATCCCAGATGATTTGTCTGGCAGACTGGATGAGCCGGATGTATGGATGTACGCGGATTCAGTCCTTAAAGACGGTGCTGAATGTCCGGCGGAAGATTCAGGGAGGAACAAAAAAAATATATTTTCTGGCGGTATCCCGGGCGGAAGCCGAGGCGGAGATGAAAAAACTTGCGGTTCAGCCAAGATTTGCCGCCAGGGCGGCGCTGCTTGCCCTGTTTTTGGATGACCGGGAGGGAAAAGGAATTTCGGAGGATACTTTGAAAAAAAAGGTACCTTCTTCGGCGAACGGGCTTCGAACCCTGATAAAGCATGGATGGATTGATGTTCGGGAAGCTTCGGATTACCGGATTCCCTTTTCAGGGGTGGAGGACGGAAAATGGGTCCGGCTCAGCCGGGAACAGCAGAAAGCGGTGGAGGATATCTGTGAGGATGAGCGGATGGTTCATCTCCTGTATGGCGTCACGGGAAGCGGGAAGACGGAAGTCTATATGCAGCTAATCGAGCGGACGCTGATGTCGGGGCGGCAGGCGATTGTACTGATTCCGGAAATATCCCTGACTTATCAGAATATCGGGCGTTTCCGCCGGAGATTCGGGCGGCGTGTTTCTGTCATGAATTCTAAAATGTCGGAAGGCGAGCGCTATGACCAGTATATCCAGGCAAAAAATGGGGAGATTGATATTATGATTGGCCCCCGCTCCGCATTGTTTACGCCCTTTTCAAATTTAGGGCTGATCATTATCGATGAGGCGCAGGACGGCGCTTATAAAAGTGATACAACGCCAAAATATCATGCGGTGGATGTGGCTGTCGAGCGTATGCGGATGTGCGGCGGGAAGGTGGTGCTTGGCTCGGCCACACCTTCGGTTGTCGCCTATGACCGGGCAGTGCGGGGGATTTACGGCCTGCATGTGCTCAAAAAGCGAATGGCCGGGGGAGAGGCGATGGCGGAGACCTGTGTCGTTGATTTGAGAAATGAACTGAAACAGAAAAATTATTCTATTTTCAGCCGGAAGCTCCAGAGTGAGATGGAGGCGCGGCTGGAAAAAAAGGAACAGATTTTGCTGTTTTTGAATCGCCGGGGATATGCCGGTTTTATATCCTGCCGAAGCTGCGGCCATGTGATTCGGTGCCCGCACTGTGATATTTCCATGACACTGCATAAGGCGGAAGGCAATATTCTAAAATGCCATTATTGTGGATTGACTCTGCCTTTGCCGGAAAATTGCCCGGAATGTGGCTCCAGATACATCGGGGCCTTTGGCATGGGAACTCAAAAGGTAGTGGAGATGTTGGAAAAACGTTTTCCGCAGGCGCGGATTCTCCGGGCGGACCGGGATTCAATGCGCCGGAAAAACAGTTCCATGGAGGTCTTTCAGGCTTTTTCGAGGGGTGAGGCGGACATCCTTGTCGGCACTCAGATGATCGTCAAAGGCCATGATTTCCCAAATGTAACGCTGGTGGGCGTTCTTGCGGCGGACTTGTCTATGTTTTCCGGGGATTATCTGGCCGGAGAGCGGACATTTCAACTGCTGACCCAGGCAGCCGGGAGGGCCGGACGCGGAGAAAAGCCGGGACTGGCGGTGATTCAGACATATCAGCCGGAGCATTACGCGGTGGCCTGTGCGGCGGCCCAGGATTTTGAAGCCTTTTACAGTCAGGAAATTTTATATCGGCGGCTTATGAAATATCCGCCGGCCGGCCATATGATGGCGGTTATCATCGAGCATGAAGATGAGGCGGCGGCCCGGGAAGGCGCAATGCTTCTCGCCGGGGCGATGTCCGGGGAAGATGTTCAGGTACTGCCGCCGGCAGAAGGCTTTCGTGCAAAAGAAAAAGATTATTACCGAAAGGTGATTTATATAAAAAGCAATGAGATAAATGGATTGATCGGATGCCGGGAAAGGGCGCAGGCGTTGATGCGCGGGGAAGCCCTGTTCCGGGGAATGAATGTTCAGTTTGATATCAATCCGATGAATTTATATTAAAATGGAGGAAGAACGATGGCACTGAGAAATATGAGATATGAGGGGGACCCTGTATTAAATAAAATTGCAAAAGAAGTGAAGGAGCTGACGCCGCGGACAAAGGAATTGATTGGCGATTTGCTGGATACGATGTATCATGAAAATGGTGTCGGGCTGGCTGCGCCCCAGGTTGGGATTTTGAAGCGCATCTGCGTGATTGATGTGGGCGAGGGCCCGTATGTGTTTATCAATCCGGAGATTATCGAGTCCAGCGGCTCTCAGACAGGGGAAGAAGGCTGTCTCAGTGTGCCGGGAAAGTGCGGTGTTGTTACCCGCCCGAACTATGTAAAGGCCCGGGCGCTGAATGAGAATTTTGAGCCTTTTGAAGTGGAGGGAACGGAGCTTTTTGCCCGGGCGATGTGCCATGAATTCGACCATCTGGATGGTCATCTCTATGTGGAAAAGGTGGAAGGTAAGCTGAAGGATGTTGTTTACGAAGAGGGTGAATAAGTATGAGAGTTGTTTTTATGGGAACGCCGGATTTTTCCGTGCCGACTTTAGAAAAAATCATAGAAGCAGGCCATGAAGTCATCGGTGTGGTTACCCAGCCGGATAAGGCGAAGGGCCGGGGCAAGAAGGTGCTTTTTCCGCCGGTGAAAGAAAAGGCGCTGGAACATAATCTGCCGGTATATCAGCCCAAAAGGGCCAGAGAGCCGGAGTTTATCGAGCAGATGCGGGAGTTAAATCCCGATGTGATGGTGGTGGTGGCCTTTGGGCAGATTCTTCCGAAGGCTTTGCTGGATATTCCGAAATATGGCTGTGTGAACGTGCATGCCTCCCTGCTTCCGAAATACCGGGGAGCGGCCCCGATTCAGTGGGCGGTCATCCGGGGCGAAAAAGTCAGCGGCGTGACGACCATGCAGATGGATGTGGGCCTGGATACGGGAGATATGCTGATGAAGACAGAAGTGGCGCTGGCGGAGGATGAAACCGGAGGCAGCCTTCATGATAAACTCAGCGTTCTTGGCGGCGAACTTTTGATTGAGACGTTAAAAGGGCTTGAGGCCGGGACAATTCAACCGGAGAAACAGGATGACAGCCAGACCGGGGAATATGCCCGGATGCTTGACAAGGCTTTGGGAAAAGTTGATTTTTCCATGCCGGCTGAAGAGATTGAACGGTTAATTCGAGGCCTGAATCCATGGCCGAGCGCTTATACGTTTTATCATGGGAAAACGATGAAGCTTTGGAAAGCCAAAGTCGTTTCGGCAGATGCGGATGGCGGAGCGGCGGCGCCGGGACAGATTTTATCGGTGGATAAAAAAGGATTTACGGTTCAGACCGGCGACGGGGCTCTTCGCATATTGGAACTTCAGATGGAAGGAAAAAAACGGATGGATGCCGGAGCTTTTCTCCGGGGATGTTCGATGGCAGCAGGTGAAATACTGGGACAGGAGTGATTTCTATGTATGGATACGGTTATTATCCGGGGTTTTATTTTGACCCTACCTATATTTTAATTCTAATTGGCGCGATACTGTCTATGTGGGCTTCTTCCAGAGTAAAGTCCACCTTTGCCCGGTATGACCGGGTGCGGAATATACGGGGGATTACCGGGGCTCAGGCAGCGGAAACGATTCTCCATCAGGCGGGGATTTATAATGTCAGCGTGCAGAGAATCCAGGGCAGTCTGACGGATCATTATGACCCGTCAGCCAAGGTGCTCCGGCTTTCGGACAGCGTTTTTGGCGCCACCAGTGTGGCGGCGATTGGCGTGGCGGCTCATGAATGCGGCCATGCGATTCAGGATCAGAAGGACTATGCGCCGCTTCGGATTCGGACAGCCCTTGTGCCGGTGTGCAATTTCGGCTCAGCCATCAGTTGGCCATTAATTTTGATTGGCGTCATTATGGGATGGAATCAGATGTTGATTCGTGCCGGAATTTTCCTCTTTTTTGCAGTGGTACTTTTTCAGTTGGTCACACTGCCGGTGGAATTTAATGCGTCCTCCAGAGCGCTTAACATTCTTTCCTCGACAGGTCTTTTGCAGGACGATGAAAATGAGGGGGCCAGAAAGGTCCTGAGTGCGGCGGCGCTGACCTATGTGGCCGGTGCGGCGGCAAGTATTTTACAGCTTTTGAGACTGATCATATTGTTTGGCGGCCGGGGACGGGATGATGACTAATTCGGAAAATTTAAGGGATATTGTCTGCGATTTGCTTCTGGAGATTGAGCGGGAGCAGACACCGTCCCATGTGGCTATTCGCCGGATGCTGGAGAAATACCAGTATCTCAGCGCCGGGGAACGGCGGTTTATCAGCCGGCTGACCCGGGGGACGCTGGAACGGCAGATAACACTGGATTGGATGATTGAACGCTTCTCCAGTGTAAAAATAAAGAAAATGAAACCGGTTATTCGAACCATTTTGAGAATGTCGGTTTATCAGATAAAATATATGGATGGGGTGCCGGAATCTGCCGTGTGCAATGAGGCGGTGAAGCTGGCAAAGAAACGGGGATTTAAAAATCTTTCCGGCTTTGTCAATGGAATTCTTCGAAATATGATTCGAAATCCGGAAAAGCTGGAAGTGCCGAAGGATAATCTGTCAGTCTGCTATTCACAGCCCCAGTGGCTGGCGGATTACTGGGAACAGTGCTACGGCCGGGAAAATACAGTGAAAATGTTTGAGTGGTTTCTCAAAGAGCAGCCGTTGACCGTGCGCCTGAGCCGAAAGGGGCTGACCCCGGAAATGTTTCAGAAACGGATGGAAGCCCAGGGAGTGGAAGCGGTTCAGAATCCTTTGATTTCAGAGGCTTTTTCATTGAAGGGTTTTGATTATCTGGGGGCGCTGCCCGAATTCAGAGAGGGTTTATGCACCGTGCAGGATGTCAGTTCCATGCTGGTGGCAAAAGCTGCCGGAGTGAAGCCGGCGGATAAGGTGATTGATGTGTGTGCCGCACCCGGGGGCAAAAGTATTCAGATAAGTGAGCTTTTAGAAGAGGGCGGAAAGATTATTTCCAGAGATTTGACAGAATCCAAGGTTGGCTTAATCGAGGAAAATATTCAAAGGATGAAGGCGGAGCATATTGTGGCTGAATGTCAGGATGCCCTTGAGTATGTGCCTGAGGATAAGGAGACGGCGGATATTGTTATCGCCGATCTGCCCTGCTCCGGCCTGGGTGTTATCGGGCGGAAGGCAGATATAAAATATCGGGTGACCCGGTCGGATATAAAGACGCTGGCCAGGCTGCAAAAGGATATATTAACAGTAGTTTCTGCCTATGTAAAGCCGGGAGGCTGTTTGATCTACAGCACATGTACGGTGAATCCGGAGGAGAATGAAGAAAATGTCCGATGGTTTCAGGAGCATTTTCCTTTTGAAGCCGAATCCCTGGCCGGATTTTTGCCGGAGGGGATTTCCTCGGACACAGTGGAACGGGGATATATTCAACTCATGCCGGGAGAATACGGCGCCGATGGATTTTTTATTGCGCGTTTCCGAAGGAGATAGACTATGGAAAAAACAGATATCAGGTCGATGACCTTTGAGGAGCTGGAACGCTTTGTGGTGGATGTCCTGGGAGATAAAAAATTCCGGGCTAAACAGATTTATGAATGGATGCACGTAAAGCTGGTGCAGCGCTTTGATGAGATGACCAATCTTTCCAAAGATTTGCGGCAGAGGCTTGAAGCCCAGGCTGACCTCTGCCCGGTGGAAATGGCGGACCGGCTTGTTTCAGAGATTGACGGCACTCGAAAATATCTTTTCCGAATGGAGGACGGAAGTATCATTGAGAGTGTTCTGATGAAATATAAACACGGCAATTCGGTGTGCATTTCCTCTCAGGTGGGCTGCCGGATGGGCTGCCGCTTCTGCGCGTCGACCCTTTTGGGGTTGGAGCGGCATTTGACAGCGGCGGAAATGCTCGGGCAGGTATATGCCATTCAGAAAGAGACGGGAGAGCGGGTTTCCAATGTGGTCATCATGGGAACCGGAGAACCGCTGGATAATTACGATGCAGCCGTGCGCTTTATACGAATGATTTCGAATGAGAAGGGGCTGAATATCAGTCAGAGGAATATTACCCTTTCCACCTGCGGCCTTGTGCCGGAAATTTATCGGCTGGCAGATGAACATCTGCAGATTACTCTGGCTGTCTCTCTTCATGCTTCCAATAATGAAAAACGAAAATCCATGATGCCGATTGCAAATAAATATTCGATTGAGGAACTTTTGAAAGCCTGTCGTTATTACTATGATACAAATGGACGGCGGCTGACCTTTGAATACAGTCTGGCCGGGGGCGTCAATGATTCGCCGGAGGATGCCCGGGCGCTGGCCCATCTGCTGAAGGGATTCATGTGGCATGTGAATCTCATCCCGATTAATCCGGTGGAAGAGCGGGATTATGTTCAGTCTGACAGGAAATCCATTGTGAATTTCAAAAATAATCTTGAAAAATATGGGGGAAATGTTACTATAAGAAGAGAAATGGGTCGGGACATACAGGCGGCCTGCGGTCAATTACGCCGCAGATATATGACTCAGACAGAAGAAAAGGAGGTATAGAATGCGGGTATTTGGTAAAACAGATGTGGGACTGGTTCGAAAAGTAAATCAGGATTTCATTTTCTATTCGCAGGAACCGGTGGGCGCTTTTCCGAATCTGTTTATAGTGGCAGACGGCATGGGCGGCCATAGGGCGGGCGATTTTGCGTCCCGATATGCCGTGGAATGTTTTTTGAAATATATAAAAACTTCGAAGCCGGACGCTTTGATTCGCATGGTGGACGAAGGTGTAAAATACGCCAACCGAAAACTGATTGAAAAAGCGGCCGAAGATGAAAATTTAAAAGGTATGGGGACAACGATGGTTGTCGCATATATTGAAGATGAACAGCTTTTTGTGGGAAATATCGGGGACAGCCGTCTCTATCTTTTAGATAAAGAGATTAATCAGGTGACGGAGGATCATTCTTTTGTGGCGACGCTGGTGAGGGCCGGAGAGCTGACAAAGGAAGAGGCCAGAAATCATCCCGATAAAAATATTATCACGAGGGCTGTCGGGGCGGCGGAGAATGCAAAGGTCGACTTCTTTGAAGTGGATTTGGAGCGGGGCGATCAGATACTCATGTGTTCGGACGGTCTCTCTAATATGGTTGAAGATGAAATGTTGTATGATATTGTAAAAAATACATATATTGGCGATGTGGTTGATGAATTAATCGATGAAGCCAAACATAACGGCGGTTTAGATAATATTGCAGTGATTGTTATTGACCCTTTTGATGCGGAGGTGAATAGATGTTAGCAGCAGGGACGCTTTTGGCGGGAAGATATGAGATTGTCGGCAGGATTGGCGCCGGCGGCATGTCAAATGTTTATAAAGCCAAAGACCAGAAATTAAATCGTTTTGTCGCTGTGAAGGTTTTAAAGCCTGAATACAGTGCGGACGCTACATTTGTAAAAAAATTCCGGGTGGAAGCCCAGTCGGCCGCCGGATTATCCCATCCGAATATTGTCAATGTCTATGATGTTGGTGAAGAGGACGGCATTTATTATATTGTAATGGAGCTTGTTCAGGGGATTACTCTGAAACATTATATTGAAAGAAAAGGAAAACTCGATGTCCGTGAGGTTCTGAATATTTCTGTTCAGATTGCTTCGGGTATGGGCGCCGCCCATGCCAACCGGATTATTCATAGAGATATAAAGCCGCAGAATGTGATTATGTCCAGAGACGGAAAAGTCAAGGTGACAGATTTCGGTATTGCAAAGGCGGCTGATTCGACAACGGTGACAACAAATGCCGCCGGTTCCGTACATTATATTTCGCCGGAGCAGGCCAGAGGCGGTTACAGCGATGAAAAGAGCGACATTTATTCTCTGGGTATCACAATGTATGAGATGGTTACCGGGAAGCTGCCTTATGACGGGGAAAATAATGTTGCCGTAGCCCTGCAGCACATTCAGGGCAATATGACTCCGCCCCGGCAATTGAATCCGGATATTCCGCGGAGTGTGGAGCGCATTATTCTTAAATGTACACAGAAAAAACCGGATTTGCGTTACAGTTCGGCAAAAGAACTGATTATGGATTTGCGTCGTGCCCTGGCGGAGCCGGATGGCAACTATGTTATTATCGGCGCAGTGCCTTCGGCAGGAGGCGTTGGCGAGAGCACTACGGTAGTCATGGATGAAAATGACATAGAAAAGCTTCGCAATGCTTCGCTGAATAAAAAGAGAGAAGCGGGAAGGCGGGCAGAACGGCTGACGCCGGAAGAACGCCGCCGCCGTCAATTGGAGGAAGAGCGCAAGGAATATGAAGAATACGATAACCCCCATGAACGCAGGAAATCAAAGCCGAAGAAACCGGCGCCTGTCGTTGAAGAGGAAGAGGATGATGTAAGTCCTGCGTTGGATAAAACGATGACAATCTTCGGTATTGTCGGCGCCGTAATTATTTTAATTGTTATTTTCTTCCTTATCGGCCGGGCCGGAGGACTTTTCGACGGCTTTGGAAAAGGAAACACGAAGTCCACCAGGACATCCGGAAATATTACCACGGAGAGCAGTCAGATTCCGGTGCCGGATTGTGCCGGAAAGACCAAGGATGATGGAATTAACCTTCTCCTGGAAAATGAACTGGATTATAAGATTCAGGAGAAGGAAGACGATTCTGTTGAGAAGGGCATTATTATCAATTCCACACCGGCTGCCGGGACAAAAGTTGATAAGGGAACCATTGTTACTTTGTTTGTCAGCAAGGGCGATGAGTCCGCCGAAATGCCGAATGTTGTCGATGTGGCTCTGGAACAGGCAAAATCCCAGTTGGAGGGTATGGGCCTGAAGGTTACGGTGAAGAATGAATATCATGATACCATTGAGGAAAATCGTGTTATCAGTTCATCGCCGGCTGCCGGAGAGACGGTGAAACTTGGTACAAAAGTCACTTTGACAGTAAGTAAGGGCAAACAGAAAACAACAGTGCCGTATATGATTGATAAGTCCTATGATGAGGCGGTATACGAGCTGACCAATGCCGGATTGAATTTGGGCAATGTGTCCTATGAGGACAGTGACAGCGTGGAGGAAGGCAATGTTGTCCGCCAGAGCTTAGATGCCAATTCACAGGTGGCAAGAGGAACCTATGTGGACCTTGTGATAAGCACAGGCCCGAAGGAAACCGAGCCGCCGGAAGGCAGCGCTTCGGTTTATATGCCGGGGGATAACCCGTTCGGCCATGATATAGGCAGTCAGGCTGCGCTGACCGCGGGTACGGTTACAATTCAGGTGGCTTATGCCGATGGAACTGTGGAAACGATATATACGGCTTACTGCAGCTCTGCGGATGCCTATGAATCCAGTTGGTCTACAACAGTCACAGGTGAACTTGGGACTTCTGCAACAGTCTATGCTTATGTGGAAGGTATCCAGTTTGCGTCCTATGCCATTTACTTTAGTTAATTGAGGCATTTATGCAGGGAAAGATTATTAAAGGAATCGGAGGATTCTATTATATTCATGTTGAACATCAGGGGATTTACGAATGTAAGGCGAAGGGCGTGTTCCGAAACCGAAAAGTGAAACCCCTGGTGGGAGATAATGTGGAAATTGATGTTATCAGCGAGACAGATAAAAAGGGGAATATCCGGAATATATTGCTTCGGAAAAATGAGCTGATTCGCCCGGCAGTGGCCAATATTGACCAGGCGCTGGTGTTTTTTGCGGCGGCTCAGCCGGAGCCGAATCTCGGACTTTTAGACCGCTTTCTGCTTCAGATGGAATACAAACATATTCCAACGATTATCAGTTTTAATAAATGTGATCTGATAGACGATTCTAAGGCGGAAACATTGAAAAATGTTTATAAAGCCTGCGGCTATCCGGTGTTTTTTGTCAGTGTCAGTGAATCGGCGAATTTGGATGATTTAAAAGCGCTGCTTGTCGGAAAGACGACGGCTTTGGCCGGACCTTCCGGCGTGGGCAAGTCCTCGCTGATGAACTGGCTTTTGCCGGAAGCGGAGATGGCGACGGGGGCAGTCAGCGAAAAGATTAAGCGGGGACGTCATACGACCCGCCATTCAGAGCTGTTTTATCTGGGTGAGGAGACCTATCTGTTTGATACGCCGGGATTCAGCTCTCTTTATTTAAATGATTTTTCGGATGAGACATTGAAGCTCTACTTTCCCGAATTTCTCCCCTATGAGGCGGAATGTCGTTTCGCAGGCTGCAACCATTTAAATGAACCGGACTGCGGTGTGAAGCGGGCGCTTTCGGAGGGGAAAATCAGTCGGATACGCTATGACAGTTATGTTCAGATGTACCAGGAGTTAAAGGAACAGAGGAGGTATTGACGATGTTGATTTTATCACCATCGATTTTATCTGCGGATTTTGCAAATTTGGGCCGGGATGTGGCAAGAGCTGCCGCGGCCGGCGCAGAATATATTCATATTGATGTGATGGACGGACAGTTTGTGCCGAATATTTCTTTCGGAATTCCGGTGATTAAGGCCATTCGCCCGGTGACAGATAAGGTATTTGACGTGCATTTAATGATTGATGAACCGGTTCGCTTTATTAAGGAGTTTGTCGATGCGGGAGCCGATATGATTACGGTTCATGCGGAGGCCTGCAAACATCTCCATCGGACAATACAGGTGATTAAGAGCTATGGCATCAAAGCCGGGGTTGTTTTAAATCCGGCGACACCGCTTTCGGCGGTGGAAGAAATTTTGCCGGAAGTGGACATGGTGCTGCTCATGAGTGTCAATCCGGGATTTGGCGGACAAAAGTATATTGAAACGACAACAGATAAGGTGCGCCGTCTCCGCCGGATGATTTCCGAGAGGAAGCTGACTGTGGACATCGAAGTGGACGGCGGTGTGACGCTGGATAATGTGGAGATGCTCATTGAGGCCGGGGCAAATATTTTCGTGGCGGGTTCCGCAGTCTATAAGGGCTCAGTGGAAGAAAATGTTAAAGGATTTCTGGAGGTATTTAAAAAATACGAATGAAAGTTCTGATTATTACGGGAGGCAATATCGATGATGATTTTGCCTTCTCTTTTTTGAAAAATAATATATATGATGAGGTCATTGCCGTGGACGGCGGCCTGGCTTTTGCTGACAGGGCAGGAATAAAGATTACCCATCTCGTTGGCGATTTTGATACGATTGACGGGGCAGTGCTGGAAAAATATATTCACCGGGAAGATATCTGTGTGCATCAGTTTATCCCTGAAAAGGATTATACGGATACAGATATTGCGGTAAAACTGGCAATACGGTTGTTTTCCGGGAAAGAGGCTTCGCCGTCGGAGAAGAAGGCTCTGCCGGGGCCGCTGCCGCAGCCGGAGGAAAAGGTTCTCCACATTTTGGGCGCCACAGGCAGCCGGATGGACCATGTTCTCGCAAATCTTCAGATGTTGAAGAATATTTTGGATGCGGGAATCGACGGCATGATTATTGATAAGAATAATCAAATTCAGATGATTCGGGGGACACATCATTTAAAAATGAAGGGAATCTTTGGAAAATATATGTCCCTGATTCCGGCGACAATGGATTTATCCGGCATAACGCTTCAGGGATTTAAATATCCGCTGAACCGGGCAAATACTCATTTTGGAGAAAGTCTCTGTGTCAGCAATGAGCTGACAGCGGAGGAAGGAAGGATTACGATAGAGGAGGGAACAGCCTGGATGATTTTGTCCAGGGATTAGTTCAATGAAGAAACTGATAATGATTTTGGGGACGGTAAGCATCGCCATGTCGGCCATTTTTGTCCGCATGTCATCGGCCCCATCGATTGTACTTGTGTTTTATCGGATGCTTTTTGCGGTACTTATTTTGATTCCGATGCTTGTTATTAAATTTAGAGAAGAAATAAAAAGGCTAAAAATGAGAGATATTCTCTGGTGCGCCTGCGGCGGCCTGTTTCTTGGCCTGCATTTTACCGTGTTTTTTGAATCGCTGAAATATACGAGTATTGCGGCTTCGGTTGTCCTCGTTAATATGGAGGCTTTTATCGTTTCGATAACCCTTGTTTTATGGTGCGGGGAGAAAATTCCGCGGAGGGGCATTTTTGGGATTGCTGCGGTGTTCCTCGGAACTGTACTTATTGCTGTGTCGGATATGGGCAGCGGCAGCAACGTTGTATTTGGGGATGCTCTTGCTCTGCTCGGGGCCTTTTTTGCATCGGCTTATACATTAATCGGAAGGTCCTGCAGGACACATATTTCAACATCGGTTTATACGTGCTTTGTCTATGGCTTTGCCTGTCTGACCGTGTGCATCGGGATGCTTGTCTCCGGAACTTCTTTTACCGGTTATGCCGTGATGGATTACGGCGCTGCCTTTGGAATGACGATTTTCTGCACTTTTTTTGGCCACAGTGTGTACAGTTGGGGGTTAAAATATCTCAGCGCCTCCTACATTTCGACAGTGAAGTTGATGGAGTCCTTTTTCTCAGCCCTTTTCGGATTCTTTATTTTTGGTGAAGTTCCGGCGGCTTTGGTCATTCTCGGCGGTGTGATTGCCATTGGCGGCGTCGCTGCATATTCGCAGGTGGATACAGCAAGGGGCGTGGACGCATCCGGGAATGTGGACACAGCAAGGGGCGTGGCCCCATCCGGGAATGTGGATACAGCGAAAAGCATGGATGCAGCGAAAGGTTTGAAACAAAAATGAAAAAGAAGAGAACTCTCTGCGTGCTGTGCGGGGCTGCCTTTCTGTTCATGATTTATCTGGCAGCGACAGCCCTGTCCATATGGCGTTATGCCTCGGTGGACGAAAAACAGCCCGCAGATACCGCCATTGTTCTGGGAGCAGGAACGGCAGGCGGTGAAATCTCCCCGGTATTCAGGGAGCGGATTCATCATGGCATTTGGCTGTATCAAAACGGATATGTGGATGCGCTGATTTTTACCGGCGGGATTGGCGAAGGCAATGGGAGGTCAGACGCCTGGGTTGCCGGACAATATGCGATTGAGCAGGGCGTGCCGGAAGCGGACATACTGTTGGAAGAAAAGTCCACGATTACTCAGGAAAACATCGCAAATGCCAAAAAGATTATGGATGAGAAGGGATATCGCACTGCGATTATTGTCAGCGACCCGCTTCATATGAAGCGGGCGATGCTCATGGCCCGCGATTATGGAATCGAGGCCTATAGCTCGCCGACGCCGACTTCGAGATATATAAGCTTAAAGACGAAAATACCATTTCTGGCCAGAGAGGAATTTTTCTATATCGGTTATAAAGTGTATCGAATGATAGGAAAATGAAATATGAAGATAGGTGATATATAAAAAGGGTTTTGAGCTTTAATACCAGTCATGCTTTTCATTTCTGTCAAGCGCATTGATACGATTCATTTCATCCTCTGTTAAAGAAAAGTGATACAATTCGGTGTTCTCTTTTATGTGGTCAGGGTTGCTGGAACCGGGGATTACAACAACACCCTTTTGCAGATTCCACCGTAAAATTACCTGTGCGGAAGAGACTTCGTGAGCGTCAGCAATTTCAGAGATTACCGTGTCGCCTAAAAGTTCGCCTGTATGTCCTCTGCCGCCAAGCGGATACCAGCCCTGCACAACGATACCTTTTTCCTGAATAAATGGAATAACATCATTTTCTTGGTAGTAGGGATGGATTTCATTCTGTATCAGCGCAGGAACAGTATCAACCTGCGGCAGAAATTCTGTCAGTTCCTCCACATACCAATTTGATAAACCAATGGAATGAATTTCTCCCTCTTTTACAAACTTCTCCATTGCTTTGTAGGCTTTCACGTCGTTAGGGTCAGGGTGGTGTAAGAGCATCATATCGACATAACCGATATTTAGTTTGTCAAGACAGGCTTGTATGGATTCTTCCGGGTTTTTCATTTCATTGCCCGGATAAATTTTCGTAATGACGAAAATATCTTCTCTCTTGATAATGCCGTCCTCGATAGCTTCTCTGATTGCCTGTCCGATTTCTGCCTCATTGCCGTAAGCAGAAGCCGTATCAATGAGCCTTACGCCGTTTTCAAGTGCAGTACGGACAGCGTTTCGGCATTCGTCGCCATGCAAGCTATATGTTCCAAGTCCGTTAATAGGCATTTCATAACCGCTGTTTAATAGTACGGTTTTCGTGTCAAAATTGAAAGTGCCAATCTTTTGGGAAACACTTTGAGAAATACCTATTTCATCAAGCCAAGCCGCAATTTCTTCTTTTGAAGCTCCTGCGGAGAATAGTCGTCCATCAAGCCACTTTGCATTTTCTGCAAGAGCATGAAGATTTATGTCGCTCGAACCTATACTGCTGCTGTGAGAGGTACAGAACGGCAAGATTGTTTTTCTCGAAAAATCATAGCTCTCCAAGAATGTATTGATAATTCTTGGGGCCTGTCCGTGCCAAATTGGATAGCCGAGCAGAACCGTATCATACTGCTCCATATTTTCAATACTGCCAGAAATTGCAGGGCGGGCAGACGAATCATTTTGTTCGCGGTCTGCACGACCGTTTGTGCAGTACGTTAAATCTTCCTCTGTGTAGGGGTTGGCAGGAACGATTTCATAAATGTCTGCGTCTAAAATTTCCGATATATATTCTGCTATCTGCTTTGTTGTTCCTGTAGCAGAAAAATATGCGATCAAAATATTGCTGTTCCCGTTTTTGTCAATCATAGTATCATTCTCACTTTCTGTTTTTGACACGGTGCTTTCGTTGTTTTGCGGTAATTCTGTTTGTCCTTGCCCGGCACTACTGCAAGCGGTGCCAAATAAAAATGTAATCAGCAGCAAAAATGTTGCCATGCACTTTATTCTCATTTTATTCGCTCCTTTTGTTTAATTTTTTGAGAAGCCAGATTATATTTTCTGCCAGATTATCCATATTCGCGAGGGCTTCTTTATCTTTCAAAACATCTCCCGGCATTTGACCGTAAGCCATGTTCCAATAGGTACTTCCTACCACAAGCATTTCGTGATTGAGAAAAAATGATTCATTGCGTCAATGGTGTTTAATGCTCCTCCTCGTCTTGCTGCTGCGACTGATACGCCAATCTTATGTTTCATCAGGCTGCCATTCATATCACACACAACAGAAGCACGCTCCAAAAAAGCCTGCATATTTGCCGATATGTTTGCGGAATAAACAGGAGAAGCAAGGATAATACCATCGGCTTGTTTCATTTTGCCAAATATCTCTGCAAAGTGGTCTTTTTGACAGATACAATTTTCTCTTCCGCCGCAGGAAAAACACGCTTTACAGGGTTGAATCATATTGTCTGCAAGCTGCACCGCTTCGGTTTCAATTCCCAGAGTGCTTAATTTTTCAAATATACGATTGATAAGAATGTGCGTATTACCATTCTTTCTTGCACTGCCGTTAATCGCTAAAACTTTCATTCAGATACCGCCTTGGTCTTGAAAATGACAGCCGGAATTGATGAAAACATCTTTTCCGATTGTAATATTCTTTCCAAAATCAGTATAGAATGGTGGAAACAAACGAAAGGTATCGTCTACCTTTTTACCGGTCAGTCGTCCCATGATTTCTCTAAGTTCCTCTGGTGTATGGTAGCTGTTATTCATTTCCATCGTAATTTTGATGGCTTCCTGAAACAGATCACAGGCTGTCAGTTCTTTTTCCTTATCAATTTCGGTGTTTTCTCTAAAACACTTTATCATTTCTTCTGCTGTCAAAAATCACATCTCCTTTTCCAATTCCCGCAGGGTATGAACCCCTGTTTCGTCGCCTAATTTTTCTAAACGGTCCATTTCTTCGGCAGTCAATGTAATTCGTGTGGAAGCGTTCCTTACTGCCGTTTAACATATCCTGCATGGCGGTTGACGAATCATTCACAATTTGAGGGGTGAATTTGGTAGAAATGTTCAGAAATATACCTTATTGGGATTGTGCGCTTCCGTTATTGCTTTACCTCCTTATTTTAAGTATATATAGATTTACGAGTTAAAAATATCAAATACATATATTGAATGACTTTGCATACTTGAAAAGTATGCAAGCGCGTATTATAATAAAGCTGAAAACAAGGAGGGAGAAGCTCTTTTGGATATTCGAGTATTACAATACTTTCTTGCAGTGGCAAGAGAAGAAAGCATTACAAGGGCGGCTGAAACTTTGCATATGACGCAGCCTCCGCTATCAAGACAATTAAAAGATTTAGAAGAAGAAGTTGGAAAGCAGCTACTTATCAGGGGAAGTAAGAAAGTAACTTTAACAGAGGACGGAATGCTGCTTCGCAAACGGGCAGAAGAAATGATTGCCTTAATGGAAAAAACAAAATCTGAACTTTCTTCCTCTGACGAAAATATCAGCGGTGAAATTTATATGGGAAGCGGTGAAACCGAAGCCGTTTCCACGATTGCAAAGGTTGCTGAAAATTTACAGAAAGAACACCCCTTGATTCGTTACCATATTTACAGCGGAGATGCTGAACATATTGTGGAGAGATTGGATAAGGGGTTGATTGATTTCGGCCTTTTAGTAGAGCCATTCGATAATTCAAAATATGATTTTATACGGCTGCCGGTAAAAGACACTTGGGGAGTTTTAATGCGAAAGGATAGTCAGTTAGCAGAAAAAGAGAGTATTTGTGCCGAGGATTTATGGGACAAGCCCCTCATCATATCTCACCAAACAGCAATCAGCAACGAAATGATCGCTTGGCTGCGAAAGGATGTATCGCAATTAAATATTGTTGCGACCTACGATCTTCTGTATAATGCTTCCCGTTTTGTTAAAATGGGATTTGGCTATGCCATCGCCTTAGACAAGCTAATCAATACAAGCGGTGACAGCAATCTCTGTTTCAGACCGCTATATCCCGTTTCCGAAGCGGGATTATGTATCGTGTGGAAAAAGTATCAAGTTTTTTCAAGAGCAGCAGGGCGATTTATACAGAAACTTAAAGATGAATTTGCATTATAATTGATAACGATATACTGGTTATATCGAATTCAGAGTAATATTCGCAAGCAATGCAAACTTGCACAAGTTTGCTGATTTTCACGGTTTCTTCACAATTTCCGAAACAGCAAAAATGCTTGTTGGTGACATGTCCCCAAACCCCTGAGATTGCCACCTGCGGCGGCGTCTGCGCGTTCCGTCGGAACGCTGAAAACACCAATCGGCATATTGCCGAAAATGAAAAAACTCTATGTGAATGATCATCAAATATCACTCTCAAACACATAAAGTTTTTTCATTTTCCGTTTACCTGGCAAAAGTCATAATTCTCTGAATGTTTCCTTATGGCTCACTGCCTTTTGCCGACAGCCTTTTGACGTAGTTATTATTCAAATCTTTTAAACATTAAACCGGAAGAGAACGACATCGCCGTCTTTAACCACGTATTCCTTGCCTTCCATTCTAACGAGGCCTTTTTCTTTGGCGGCATTATAAGTACCGCAGGCCATCAGATCATCATAGCTGACGACTTCGGCTTTGATAAATCCGCGCTCAAAATCCGAGTGAATTTTTCCGGCGGCCTGAGGCGCCTTGGTTCCTTTCTTGATGGTCCATGCGCGGGATTCGGTTGGCCCGGCGGTCAGATAACTGATTAAACCGAGCAGACGGTAGCTGGCCTTGATAAGTTTTTCCAGGCCGGATTCGGTCAGCCCTAAATCTTCGAGGAACATTTTCTTTTCATCATCATCCAGTTCGGCGATTTCCTGTTCAATCTGAGCGCAGATAACAAAAACCTCGGAACCTTCGGAAGCTGCGTACTCCCGGACAGCGGCAACAAAATCATTGCCGGCGGCATCATCGGCCAAATCATCCTCGGAAACATTGGCGGCGTAAATCACCGGTTTGTTTGTGAGAAGATTGAAGCTCTGCATAAGCGCCATTTCTTCCTCATCGTCAATTTCAAGGGAACGGGCCATCTTACCGTCCTCCAGATGGGCGATAATACGTTTTACAAGCTCGGCTTCTTTTGCCAGGGCTTTATCGTTGCGGGCCCCTTTGCTGACTTTAGCGTACCGGCGTTCCATAATCTCAATGTCGGAGAAAATTAATTCCAGATTGATGGTTTCGATATCTCTTAACGGATTAATACTTCCATCCACATGAACAATATTATCATTTTCAAAACAGCGTACCACGTGCACAATAGCATCAACTTCACGGATATTGGAGAGGAACTGATTTCCAAGACCTTCGCCCTTGGAAGCCCCTTTCACCAATCCGGCAATATCGACGAATTCGATGACAGCCGGAACAATTTTTGCAGAGTCATAGAGGTCTGCGAGAACATCCAGCCGGTGGTCAGGCACGGAAACAATACCCACATTTGGGTCAATAGTACAGAATGGATAGTTGGCGGATTCAGCGCCGGCTTTTGTTAATGAATTGAAGAGGGTGCTTTTACCCACATTCGGGAGACCGACAATTCCTAATTTCATGTTCATACGTCCTTTCTTATATTAAAGCGACTGTCTTCAGCCGCTTTTTTCTCATATTCTTAATCATTCTAACATATTTTGTAATAAAAAACTATACATTCGTTAATGTATTAAAAAAGAATGAATTTTTTTTGAAAAAACATAAATGGGTATTGCTATCTCAAACCAAATAATATAGAATAAAACTACAAGTGGTGGAAAGTGAAACAAAGTGGTGGAAATTGGTTTCTAAAGGAGCCAAAGGTGAGAGACAGGTGGTCGGTATGTTTATTGGTGAATATAATCATACGATAGATGCTAAAGGCAGGCTGATTGTTCCTTCAAAGCTGAGAGAATCTCTTGGTGAAAGATTCTTTTTGACGAAGGGGCTGGATGGCTGTCTCTCCGTGTACCCTACAGAAGAGTGGGAGAGCTTTACAAGTAAGATTCATGAGCTCCCGATGACAAATAAGGATGCCCGCAAGTTCAGCCGTTTTTTTCTGGCCGGAGCTTCGGAATGTGAGATTGACAGGCAGGGCCGTATTTTAATTCCGGCCAACTTAAGAGAATTTGCAAAGCTTGAAAAAGAAGCTGTGTTAGTTGGTGTTTCAAATCGTATTGAGATTTGGAGCAAAGATAAATGGGAAGAGATTAACGATGTGGATGTGGACGATATGGATGATATCGCACAGCATATGGAAGATATAGGAATCTCTTTATAGACAGCAGCAAAAGAAAGAGGTAGTCAAAGTGAATTTTAAACACCAATCTGTTTTGCTGGAAGAAACAATTAATAATTTAAATATTCAGCCGGATGGCATCTATGTGGATGGAACGCTTGGAGGCGGAGGACATGCCTTTCATGTGTGCAGCCGGCTCAGCGAAAAAGGACATTTTATCGGAATCGACCAGGATGGAGCTGCTATTGGGGCGGCGGGAGAACGGTTGAAACCTTTTGGCGATAAAGTCACAATTGTGCGCAGCAATTATAGTGATATGAAGCAGGTGCTGCAGTCTCTCGGAGTTTTCGGGGTGAACGGCATCGTTTTGGATTTGGGCGTTTCTTCGTATCAGTTGGATACGGCAGAACGGGGATTCAGCTATCGGGAGAATGCTCCTTTGGATATGCGAATGGACCAGCGCCAGGAAAAGACAGCCAGAGATATTATCAACGGCTACAGCGAGATGGAATTATATCGAATCATTCGTGATTACGGAGAAGATAAATTTGCGAAAAATATTGCAAAACATATTGTCCGTGCCAGACAGGAAAAACCGGTGGAGACGACGGATGAGCTGACTGAGATTATTAAGGCGGCGATTCCGATGAAGTTCCGGGCTGTTGGCGGACATCCGGCCAAACGGACATTTCAGGCAATTCGGATTGAATTGAATCAGGAGCTGGAAGTGCTTCGGGGCCACCTGAATGAGATGGTGGAATTGTTGGATGACGGCGGAAGAATTTGTATTATTACCTTCCATTCATTGGAAGACCGGATTGTAAAAAATATTTTTCGGAAATGTGAGAATCCATGTGAATGTCCGCCAAGTTTCCCAACCTGTGTTTGCGGAAAAAAATCGATGGGCAAAGTGATTACGCGAAAACCGATACTTCCGTCAGAAGAAGAACTGGAAATCAATCCGAGAGCAAAAAGTGCGAAACTGCGCGTTTTTGAGCGGAGATATTAGTGGGAATCGAGCGACCCGGAATTCGGGAAAGGGGCGGTGATTATGCCGGACAACAGAAAAAGAAGACAGCAAATGCGGCAGACGAATTATTATATCGAAGGCAACACCGTTCGAAAGTTGGAGGCGGAACCAGAGAGAAAGGCCTACGAACAGCGCCGTCAGATAGGGGAGGAGCGCCGCCGCCGTGCTGAAAAACACAGGAAACAGGAAATAGCGCGCAGAAATCAGGAACGGGCGCTGCGGTTGAATCTGACCTACACAGTATTTTTGATTTTTTCGGTGGCCGTTACAGTGGCTGCATGCGTTTTTTATCTGAGTCTTCAGAATGAGATACTTCGGACAAGCGAACAGGTGGCCGAATTGAAATCAGAGTTGAGTACGATTACAAATGAAAATGTGGCTATGGAAGAACGTATTAACAGTGCGGTTGATTTGTCGGAGGTATATCAGCGGGCTGTCGGCGAGTTTGGTATGACGGCGATTACAGAAGGGCAAATCCATTATTATTCCAATGAGAATCAGGATTATGTCAAACAATATCGACAAATCCCATCGGATGACTGAATATGAAAGCCCTCAGCTTACTGGGGGCTTTTCCTTAGATAGATAGGTGGTGTGACATCTTGGCAAAGCAATATCAATTTCCGGAACAGCCTATAAGAAGAAAGCGAAAGAAGAAGGAGAGAAAGTTCGGCAACAGTAATCGAAAAAAATTACTGCTGATTTTTTTAGTAATTCTTTTCTTTATCTGTTTTTTAATCGGGCGGCTGTTGCTTATCAATTTATCAAACAGCGATACCTATGCGCGGATTGTTATGGCGCAGATGGATTATGACAGTAAAAGTATTCCTTTTAAACGGGGAGATATCAGAGATAGAAATGGAACCGTGCTGGCAACCAGTGAAAAGGTATATAATCTGGTGCTGGACCCCTATGTGGTGTTGAATTCCAACGGGGACTGTGAGGAGCCGACGGCGGAAGCAATTGAGAAATATTTTGATATTGATGAGTCGAAGGTGTATGAGGTGCTGGACGACAATCCGGACAGCCGCTACATGGTTCTGGCCAAAAAGCTGGATTACGACACGGTGAAGGCCTATCAGGATTTTATGAATTCAGAAGATGAGAAAGACCAGGAAGAGAGCGCTTATGTCAAGGGCATATGGTTTGAGGAGGAATATATCCGCCAGTATCCTTATGATTCATTGGCGGCATCGCTGCTTGGCTTTACAGTCGGCGGCAATGAGGGAACCTGGGGACTGGAAGGCTATTATAACGATATGCTCAACGGCACCAACGGCAGGGAATACGGCTATCTTTCGGAAGAGTCGGATTTTGAGCGTACGACGGTGGCTGCGGTCAATGGCTATAATGTGGTGTCCACCATTGATTTGAATATTCAGAGAATTGTGGAAAAATATGTGACTCAGCTCGCCCAGGAACGGGGAAGCAAACATACGGGTGTCATCGTGGCGGACCCTAATAATGGGGAAATACTGGCGATGACGGATTATCCGACATTTAACCCGAATTCGCCGAGAGATTTGACAGCTTATTACACTGAAGAAGAGATTAAAGCTTTCAGCGATACGGAAGAGACCGAGATATTATATGATGTGTGGCGAAATTTCTGCGTCAGCGATACCTTTGAAGCAGGTTCGACCATAAAACCGCTGACTATCGGAGCGGCGCTGGACGAGAGTAAGGTTTCTGCCAGCGACAATTTTAACTGTGATGGCGGTGAGGACCTTTTTGATGGTGTGGGTATGCAGCATATTCAGTGTCACAATGTATATGGGCATGGACCGACAACATTGCAGGAAGCAGTCATGTGGTCCTGCAACGATGCTCTGATGCAGATTGGGAACCGGATTGGCTCAGAAGATATGGTAAAATATCATCGGCTGTATGGCTTCGGGCAGGTCACCGGGATTGACCTTCCGGGGGAGGCCAGCGCGGAAAATCTGGTTTTTGACGAATCGACAATGGGAAGTTTTGAGCTGGCGACCAGCGCCTTCGGACAGGGCTTTAACCTGACAATGGTCCAGATGGTTGCGGCGTTTTCTTCCATTCTCAATGGGGGTCATTATTACCAGCCCCATGTTGTCCGTGAGATTACGACAGAAAATGGACAGGTCGTAAAATCTTTTGAAAAAGTGCTTGTGCGGAATACCCTTTCCGAAGAAACCTGTGATTGGCTGAAAGAAGCCATGCATCAGACAGTTTCGGATGACGGCCCGAATACAACCGGTACGGCGGCCAGAGTTGAGGGATATACTGTCGGCGGTAAGACAGGTACAGCGGAGAAGGTTCCGCGCGGCAGTGGAAAATATGTTGTATCCTTTATCGGATTTGCCCCGGTGGAGAATCCGAGAGTTGTTGTATATGTTGTCATTGATGAGCTTGAGGATAATCAGGAAGACAGCGGTGCGCCGACAAAAATGGCCGGCGATATTCTGCGGGAGATTCTTCCTTACCTTCAGGTATTCCCTGAAAATGGCGAAGCGGCAAACGGCGGCGATACAGGAAATTATCAGTGGGGCGCTGAGCCGGAGACAAATGCGGACGGCACGCCGGCAGAAAGTGAGGGTACGGAAGACAGTCAGACCGGAGAAAGCACCAGTTCGGCCTCGGATTTGGAAAGCTTTGTGAGCCAGTGGGTGGATGAAGACGGTGATGGTTATGACGATATTACCGGAGAATACTACTGGGATGACCTGGCAGAATATATGGAAGAAAATGGTATAAATACAGAGTAATATTAATATAGTATACCAAATGTCTGTGGGAAGGTTTCATTGTTCATGGAAACAACAAAAAACTATCAACGCAGGAAGATTTTAGTAGTCTTGCTGATGCTGATATTTTTGCTGGCAGTGCTTCTTGCCCGGATGTGGTACATTATGGTCAATCGCTCCCAACACTATAAAGAGCGGGCAGATGATCTGCACGAGAGGGAACGGGTGATCAAAGCGGAGCGGGGCATTATCTATGACAGAAACGGCGTGGCCCTGGCAACAAACCAGTCGGTGTGTACAATCTCTGTCATACATAATCAGATAACTGAGCCGGAGAAGGTGATTCAGGTATTGTCTGAAACGCTGGAACTGGATGAGGAAAAGGTACGCAAGCGGGTGGAGAAAGTTTCTTCCATTGAGAAAATCCGTTCAAATGTGCCGAAAGAAACCGGAGATTTGATTCGAAGTTATAAGCTGGACGGCGTTATGGTGGATGAAGACTATTCCAGATATTATCCATTTGACGCCCTGGCGGCGAAAACCATTGGCTTTACCGGTGGAGATAATCAGGGAATCATTGGGCTGGAAGTAATGTATGACGACTATCTGCAGGGCGACGAAGGCCGTATTCTGACGGTGACAGATGTCCGCGGAATCGAAGTGGAGAACAGCGCTGAGACCAGGGTAGACCCGGTCATGGGTGAAAGCCTTCATTTGAGTTTGGATTATAATATCCAATCCTATGTGACCCAGGTAGCTGAGAAGGTTATGAAACAGAAACAGGCAAAGAGTGTTTCTGTCATTCTTATGAATCCCCAAAATGGGGAAATATATGCGATGGTAAATGTGCCGGAATTCAATCTGAATGAGCCATTTACCTTGATTGAGTCGATTGCGGGCGATGAATCCGCGAATACTCAGGATTTGCTGAATCAGATGTGGCGCAACGGCTGCATTAATGATACATATGAACCCGGTTCCACATTTAAAATTATTACAGCCACATCGGCTTTGGAGAAAAATGTGGTAACTTTGAATGATACATTTTCATGTCCCGGATTCCGGGTGGTGGCAGACCGGAAAATACGGTGCCACAAAACAGGGGGACATGGAAGCGAGACCTTTACTGAAGGTTTTATGAATTCCTGCAATCCGGTATTTATGGATGTGGGAGCGAGAGTAGGGATTGAAGGTCTCTATGAATATTTTGAAAAACTTGGTTTGTTTGAGAAGACCGGGGTGGACCTTCCGGGGGAAGCCGCCTCAATCATGCACAAGATAGAAAATGTGGGCGCTGTGGAATTGGCAACCATATCCTTTGGGCAGTCTTTTCAGATTACGCCCCTGCAGCTTTTAAGGGCTGTGAGCGCTGTGATTAACGGAGGAAATCTGGTCACACCCCATTTGGGAATGTATACGACAGATTCAGAAGGAAACACACAGAATGTTTTTGACTATCCGGTTAAAAGCGGAGCTATCAGTAAGGAAACTTCAGAAACAATGAAGGACTTACTTGGCCTGGTTGTATCCGAGGGAACCGGGAAAAACGGCCAGGTAGCCGGCTACGCGGTGGGCGGAAAAACAGCAACCTCCCAAAAACTGCCGAGGGGTTCGGGGAAGTATATTGCTTCTTTTATTGGCTTTTCTCCGGTGGAAAATCCGGAGATTATCGGCATTATCCTTATTGACGAGCCGGTGGGGACCTATTATGGCGGAACGATTGCGGCGCCGGTGATGAGTGAGATTTATGAAATGGTGCTGCCGTATCTGTTTCCGGAGAATAAACAGGAAGAGACGCAGGAGGAAACAGGGGATGATTTATCCTGAAATACTTTACAAGGCAAATGTAAGGTATTATAATTTTTAATTTGGACAGAATACGAAAGAATTCAACGAGAGGTGTAATTATGAAATATACAATTGTGTTACCGGCAATTATTGCTTTTGCCATCAGCGCGCTGTTGTGCCCGGTGGTCATTCCATTTCTTCACAAATTAAAATTTGGACAGTTTATTCGGGATGAAGGGCCAAAAGCCCATCAGAAAAAATCCGGAACTCCGACAATGGGCGGCGTGATTTTTATTGTCAGTGTGATTGTCACATCACTGCTTTATATGAAAGATTATCCGGCAATTATTCCGGTGGCCTTTTCCACATTGGGCTTCGGCATTATTGGCTTTATGGATGACTATATTAAAATCGTTAAGAAAAGAAATCTCGGACTGACGCCTTTGCAGAAGATGGCGGGACAGTTTGTTGTTACCGGTGTGTTTATTTATTATTTAATGAATTTTACGAATGTGGGAACAGGCATCCTCATTCCATTTACCGGTGGATTTACAAACGGGCTGTACATTCACCTGCCATGGTGGTTATTCATTATTTTTATGTTTATCGTATTTTTAGGAACGGCCAATGGAACGAATTTTACGGATGGATTGGACGGACTGCTTTCCAGTGTCACTGTACTGGTTGCCGTATTCCTGACAGTGGTTGCTGCGGGAATCAGCAGCGGTTTATCACCGGTCACATCGGCGGTTGCGGGCAGCCTTCTGGGATTTTTATTGTTTAATGTTTATCCGGCGAGAGTCTTTATGGGGGATACGGGGTCTCTGGCCCTGGGCGGTTTTGTGGCTGCGACGGCCAGTATGATGAATATGCAGTTGTTCATCGTTATTTTTGGGTTGATTTATCTGGTTGAAGTTATCTCTGTCATGATTCAGGTTGTCTATTTTAAAAAGACAGGCGGCAAACGCTTCTTTAAAATGGCTCCGATTCATCACCATTTTGAATTGTGCGGCTGGCCGGAAACAAAGGTTGTTGCTGTTTTTTCGATTGTAACGGCCATTTTATGTCTGATTGGATTTTTAGCGCTTTAATTTAAAAATTCGGGATAAACGGGAGGGAAATACATATGGATTTAAAAAACAAAACGGTACTTGTTGCCGGTACGGGAATCAGCGGGATGGGCGCTGTCAGACTGCTTATGCAGACGGATGCCCGGGTGGTTCTTTATGATGGAAATATAAAACTCACGGTGGAGGAGATTCAGGAAAAGCTGCCTGAAAAAAAAGATATACAAATTATTATCGGAGAATTGACCGATGAAGTCATTTCCACGCTGGATATTGCCGTTTTAAGTCCGGGAGTCCCGACAGATGTGGATTTTGTGAACCGTATGCGCAGCGCAGGGGTTTTAATCTGGGGCGAGCTTGAACTGGCGGACCAGTTTGCCAGAGGAATCGTACTGGCTATTACGGGGACAAATGGCAAGACAACAACAACAACACTGGTGGGAGAAATATTGAAAAATTACTACAGTGAAGTTCATGTTGTTGGAAATATTGGAACCTCCTATGCGGGTGTGGCGCTGGAGACAACAGAAAATGGCTATGTGGTGGCGGAGACATCCAGTTTTCAGTTGGAGACGGTGGATGAATTCCATCCAAGGGTCAGCGCCGTTTTGAATTTGACGCCGGACCATTTGAACCGTCATCATACAATGGAAGGCTACGTCAATGCAAAGAAAAATGTTATGAAAAATCAAACGGCGGAAGATTTTGTGGTTCTTAATTATGATGATCCGCTGACACGGGCAATTGGGGAATCGGCAGCGCCGCAGGTGATTTACTTTTCCAGCACTCAGGTTTTGGAAAATGGCTATTATTTCCATGATAAGAAAATTTACTATGCAAAGGACGGCGCACTGGAGGTTATCTGCAGCGCCAGCGGATTAAAAATCCTCGGACTTCATAATATGGAAAATATTATGGCCGCCGTGGCTATGGCCCGCTGCGTGGGTGTTCCGATGGAAAATATCCGGGAAACGATCACAACATTTATGGGTGTTGAGCACAGAATTGAGTATGTGACAGAAAAGAGGGGCGTTTCCTATTATAACGATTCCAAGGGCACGAATCCGGATGCGGCCATCAAAGCGGTTCAGGCAATGGTGCGGCCGACGCTGCTGATCGGCGGAGGCTATGATAAGCAGAGCACATATGATGAATGGATAGATGCTTTTGACGGAAAGGTACGTTATCTTGTACTTCTCGGGGAGACGGCAAATAAAATTGCCGAATGTGCCCGCCGTCATGGATTTGAAAATATTATTATGACAGAAAGCCTGGAAGAGGCGGTTAAAGTCTGTTCCCAGAAGGCTGAGAGCGGGGATGCGGTTCTTCTCTCGCCGGCCTGTGCAAGTTGGGATATGTTTAAGAGCTATGAGGAGCGGGGACGGATGTTTAAAGAATTCGTCCATAAACTGGCAGATTGAAGCTTAAAAGAGTAGAGGTGATGAACATGGCGCGGGAAGTGGCAGCGGTTGAAAAGAAAAAGAAGACCCGGGTGAAGACAGAAAAATATTTTGACTATAGCCTGTTGTTCATCGTTATCTTTCTGGTTTGCTTTGGACTTGTAATGATTTTTAGTACCAGCGCATATAACTCGCAGATTGTCAATGATGGAGATTCCTTTTATTATCTGAAACGGCAATGCCTGTTCGCTGTCGGAGGCATGGTGGGGATGACAGCAATCAGCCGGATTCCCTATCATTTTTGGAAACGATTTACATTTATGGCTTACATCGGAATGAATGTGCTTCTCGGTATCGTTCTTATCTATGGAGCGGCCAGTCATGGCCAGAGGCGGTGGATTGAAATCGGGCCATTACGGTTTCAGCCTTCCGAGATTGCAAAGGCTGTATTAATTATTTTCCTGGCCCATGTGGCGAGCCGGGGAGTAAAACAGCTTAAAGACTGGCGGGGCGTTGTTAAATGCTTTGCCCTGGTTCTGCCGATGATTCTTCTTGTTACAGTATCCAATCTGAGTACGGGAATTATCATGCTGGGAATTGCTTTTATTATTATTTTTGTTGCAAGCAATCAGTATAAGATATTTTTCGGAGTTGTCGGTGCCGGCGTTGGCGTTATGTTTATATTTCTCCAGGTGGCGGCCTATCGCCTGGACAGAATCGAGGCCTGGCTGCATGTGGAAACTTCAGAAAATGCCTATCAGACACGGCAGGCCCTCTATGCGATTGGTTCCGGCGGTGTTTTTGGAAAGGGATTGGGACGGAGTATTCAGAAATTGTCCTATGTTCCGGAGGCCCACAACGATATGATTTTCTCAATTATCTGTGAGGAATTAGGATTGTTTGGAGCCATTGCCATTATTTTGTTATTTATCTTATTGCTCTGGCGGTGTATGATTATTGCAAATAATGCGCCGGATTTGTACGGCGCGCTGATTGTTGTGGGCGTTATGGCCCAGATTGGCCTGCAGGTCATTATCAACATCGGCGTTGTGACCAATACACTGCCGAATACGGGTATACCGCTGCCTTTTATCAGCTACGGCGGTACATCGGTTACCTTCCTTCTATGTGAAATCGGATTGGTTTTAAGCGTATCGCGGGGGATTCGATTTCAGCGATAAGAGGAACATTTGAAATACTTCCGCATAGAATATGTTATAGTCTATGTTCGGAGGTAATTGATGTGTCATCCTATCTCATATCCGGCGGCCGGTCATTGAGCGGTCAGCTTCATGTACACGGTTCAAAAAATGCCGCGCTGCCGATTATTGCGGCATCACTTTTACACCATGGCGTGACAGTTATCCGGGGATGCCCGGATATTCTGGATGTAAGATACATGATAGAAATTCTTCGAAGTATCGGCTGCGGAGTCCTTTATGAGGGCGATGTGCTTCAGATTGATGCGTCGGAGATATGCCTGGAAAATATTTCCCGGGAATGTGTCGGAAAGATGCGTTCCTCGATTCTGCTGCTGGGGGCGGCATTGGGACGATGCCGTCGCATGATACTGGATTATCCCGGCGGCTGTACCATCGGGGCCCGGCCGGTGGATATTCATCTGAAAGCGCTGGAGCAGATGGGGGTACATATTGAAGAAAAGGATGGGGCCATTCATTGTGAAACCGGAGGGCTGTCGGGAGTGCGGATCGTGCTTCCCTATCCGAGTGTGGGCGCGACGGAAAATCTGATGATGGCCGGAGCTATGGCTGAGGGAATCACATGGATACAAAATGCGGCAAAGGAGCCGGAGGTATCCGATTTGGCGGGATTTCTTTCGGCGATGGGTGTGAGCATTTATGGAGCCGGGACGGATAGAATCGGCATTTTAGGAAAATGTTCGCTGCATGATGCAGAATATAAGGTCATGACTGACCGGATTGTTGCCGGGACTTACTTGCTGGCTGCGGCCGGAACCGGCGGTGAAATAGAACTTTTGGATGTGGCAGAACAGCATATTCACTGTCTGCTGCACTTGTGTGAAGCCATGGGCTGCGAGATTCGGATGACGGAAAGGGGAATCCGTATCAAATCGGCTCGAAGGCTTTTTGCGGTTGAGGATATTCATACCCAACCTTTTCCGGGGTTTCCTACGGATATGCAGTCCCAGTTGATGGCGGTACTTGCCACAGCCCGGGGCGAAAGCGTTATTTATGAGCATATTTTTGAAAACCGTTTTCGGACGGCTGGGGAACTTCAGAAAATGGGGGCGGATATACAAATAAAAAATAACAGGGCTGTGATTCACGGCGTCAGAAAATTGAAGGGCTGCCATGTATCTGCAAAAGATTTGCGGGGCGGCGCGGCGCTGGTGATTGCAGGACTGATGGCAGAAGGTGATACTATCGTCGAAAACTCCATCTTTGTAGAGCGTGGTTATCAGGATATATGCAAAGATTTGACACAGCTTGGCGCAGAAATCAGACACTGCAGGGATACCCGCGAGGGTTGAGATTATTGGAAAATAGGTGGATATACCGTGGATAAGAATTATTATCAGGATGAAGAGTTTGAGGAATTTGAAGAATTTGATACATTAGATGATTTTGAATCGTTTGAAGATTTAGAGCAGGAATTTGAAGAGGAATATGAAGAAGATGAAGATGGGGAAGCCGTCTGGGATGAAGGGGACAGAAGGCCTGTTCCGAAAGGCCATCGGGGATTGAAAATTATCGCTGGTATATTGGTCGTTCTGGCGGTGGCAGTGGGCGCGGTGATTTATGGCTTTCGCCTGGATGAAGTCCGGGTTATCGGCAATAAAAATTACACCGCCGATGAAATAAAAACACTCATTGGCTTTCCTGAAGATGCTCCGAACACACTTATCTGTTATTTGAAATATTTTCGCTATGAGGCGGAGGACATTCCGTTTATAGAGGATATTCAGGTGAAAATGGAAAACCGGAATATGATTTGTATTGAAGTTGATGAAACCGGAATACTTGGATGTCTGAAAGAAGGAAAAAACTATTTCTATTTTGATGATAACGGTGTGATTCAGGAGTCCCTGTCCGAAAAACGGGATACGGTGCCATTGATTACCGGCGCTGAAGTCGGAGACATGGAGGTTGGCCAGGACATATCCATGGAAAATCGGACGGCATATAAAGGCATGATGGAATTATGTCGATTGCTTGCAGACTATGAGATTGCCCCAAAAGAGATAGCGATTGGAGAAGACGGATATTTTACAATCTATATAAATGAGGGCATCCGGGTAGGCATGGGCGCACCGGTTTTGCTGGAAGGAAAAGCCGCGGAATTGGCGAATTTACTGCCGGAACTCCTCAATATGCAGGAAACGGAACAAATTCGTGGAATATTACATCTGGAAAACTATGATTCGACAAAAAATTCTATAATTTTTACAAAAGAAAATTAAAAGAAACGGTTGATTATTTTTACGAAAAACTATATTATATAATATGATAGTGCAAATTGAGAAAAAAAGATATTAATATTAAAAGGAGGAACTACCTTGCTTGAGATAAAAACAAATGAAATGGATGCAGCAGCTAAAATACTTGTTATTGGTGTCGGCGGCGCCGGAAACAATGCGGTAAACCGTATGATTGAAGAAAATATTGTCGGTGTGGAATTCATTGGCGTAAATACAGATAGACAGGCTTTACAGTTGTGTAAAGCAAATCAGCTTGTCCAGATTGGTGAAAAACTGACAAAGGGACTTGGCGCCGGAGCAAAACCTGAGGTTGGAGCAAAGGCCGCAGAAGAAAGTGTCGATGAACTGACAGAATTAATCAAGGGTGCAGATATGGTATTTGTTACCTGCGGTATGGGAGGCGGCACAGGTACAGGTGCGGCTCCGGTTGTTGCAGGTATCGCAAAAAGCCTTGGATGTCTGACGGTTGGCGTTGTTACAAAGCCTTTCCGTTTTGAAGCGAAACAGAGAATGGTAAATGCCAATATGGGTATCGAAAATCTGAAAGAGAATGTAGATACATTGATTATTATTCCAAATGATAAATTATTGGAAATCGTAGACCGCCGTACATCCATGCCGGAAGCTTTGAAGAAAGCCGATGAAGTATTGCAGCAGGGTGTTCAGGGTATCACCGATTTGATTAATGTTCCTGGTTTGATCAACCTTGACTTCGCTGATATTCAGACAGTTATGAAAGATAAGGGCATCGCCCATATCGGTATCGGTGAAGGCCATGGCGATGACAAGGCTTTGGATGCCGTTAAACAGGCGACAACCAGCCCATTGCTGGAGACAACTATCGAAGGCGCTACAGATATCGTTATCAATATTTCCGGTGATATCGGCCTTATTGAAGCAAATGAAGCGGCAATGTATGTTGAAGAACTTGCCGGTGAATCCGCAAACATCATCTTCGGTGCGATGTATGATGAGAGCACACCGGATACATGTTCCATCACCGTTATTGCAACAGGACTTGAAGCACAGGAAAGTGCCGGCCAGACATCTACTTTCATGAAGAAAGCAAATGAACGTCCAGCATTTAACAGCGGCGCTTCTTCCTTCAAAACATCAGCTCCGACTCCGAGAACACCGATAACGAAGAGTGAAGCTACTGTTGGAACAAGCACCATCCAGATTCCAAGCTTCTTACAGAAGAAATAATATTCAGGGAAAAGAACCTTCCAAAATTCAGAGATGATTTTGGGAGGTTTTTTTGTATCATGTTTTGTAGAAAGCGGTGGAAACATTTTATGGAAACAGGACAACCGTTTGACAAAATATTTTCCGGTTTTGAGTTATAATAATCTCAATCATTTTCAGGAGGTGATCTGAACCCGTTATTAACCGCTTGTCAAATAGAATAAGGTTTTCTTTCTCACATTCTCATCCGATAAAATCTGTTCACCAGCAGATTCTTTTATGCGGGTGCTTCTTTCTCATTGGAAGTTTGTGCCCAATCATTTTCTACCACACCCATTTTACAGAAGAATATGGATTAAAAAAATGCAGTGGAAATCTACAAATACATCTGAATGGATGTAGGGTGATTATCAAAGCGCTTTTAGATACGGGGAATTGTTTGTATGAGCCTTTGACCGGGAAACCGGTCTGCCTGGTGGAATATGAACATTTAAAAGCTTGCCTGAAAAACGGAAAAAATATTCCGGGACTTCGGGCAATTCCATATCACTCCATCGGAAAAAAAGATGGAGTGTTGCTTGGCGTTACGGCAGATAAGCTGATTTTTCAAAATCAGAGGCGAAAATATGAGCAGAGTGGGTGTATTATTGGTATTTATCCCGGAAAAATCAGTAAAAGTGGGGATTATGGTGCTATTGTACACCCGGATATTCTGAAAAAGTAATGTGTGCGGAAGGAGCAGATTATGATATGTAGTGCAGCATTACCGGGAAAATTCCGATACGCAGCGCGTCGGAATCCTCAGAAAGTGATTCGTCAGAGTGGCGGGGATATTTTTTATATCGGAGGCGCAGATGTATTGCCGGTGCCATTGGAAAATGAAGCTGAGGCGGAAGCGATAGGGATGCTTGGAACAGAGAAGGAGAAGGACGGCCGGGCCGTGTTGATTGAGCATAACCTGAGACTGGTTGTTTATATTGCAAGAAAATTTGACAATACCGGGATTGGCGTGGAAGATTTAATATCTATAGGGACGATTGGGCTGATAAAAGCGATTAATTCCTTTAATCCTGAGAAAAATATTAAGCTGGCGACGTATGCGTCCCGCTGTATTGAAAATGAAATACTTATGTATTTCCGGAGAAATAATAAGACCCGGATGGAGGTGTCGATTGACGAGCCCCTGAATGTGGACTGGGACGGCAATGAATTGTTGCTGTCAGACATTCTCGGGACGGAGGAAGATGTCATTTACAAGGGAATTGAGGGGGAAGTGGACCGGATGCTTTTGAATAAAGCGATTGACAAGCTTTCGCCGAGAGAGCAGACGATTATTAAACTCCGTTTTGGCTTAAATACGAAGGACGGATATGAGCGGACCCAGAAGGAAGTGGCGGACCTGCTTGGAATTTCCCAATCCTATATATCCCGCCTTGAAAAGAAAATTATGAACCGTTTGAAAAAAGAAATCAGCCGTATGAGCTGACCGGCTTTTTTGTCAAGCCCCAATAATTTTTTTATTTTGGGGAAAACCGTATAATAAAATTTCATAATGTGAAAAATCTTTACTGTACTTCGATTGACAAGCAAGTGTGGTAAGGAGGATTCTTATTATGGCTCAGGGTAAGGTTGAAATATGCGGTGTTAATACGTCAAAGCTTCCTCTCCTTAAAGAAGAGGAGAAGGAAGCTTTGTTTTTGCGTATTAAGGCAGGAGATATGGAGGCAAAGGAAGAATACATCAAGGGAAATCTCCGACTGGTACTCAGTGTCATTAAACGCTTTTCAAATAGTAATGAAAATCCGGATGATTTGTTTCAGGTTGGCTGTATCGGGCTGATGAAAGCCATTGACAATTTTGACTTAAGTCAGGGCGTGAAATTTTCAACTTATGCCGTGCCAATGATCATCGGAGAGATCCGCCGCTATCTTCGGGATAATAACAGTATCCGGGTGAGCCGTTCTCTTCGGGATACGGCCTATAAGGCGATTTACGCCCGGGAGGCATTTATAAAAAAGAATAACCGGGAGCCTTCGGTGATGGAGGTGGCCGGGGAAATCGGCATCAGCAAGGAAGATATCGTTTTTGCCATGGATGCGATTCAGAGCCCGGTGTCCCTGTATGAACCGGTATATACGGAAGGCGGCGATAAGCTGTGTATTATGGACCAGGTCCGGGACCCGAAAAACACAGAGGCATCCTGGGTTGAAAATATTGCTCTCCAGGAGGCTATTCATAAATTGGGGGACAGGGAACGGCGTATTATTGAAATGCGTTTCTATCAGGGCAAAACCCAGATGGAAGTGGCTTCGGAACTCTCCATATCTCAGGCGCAGATATCCAGAATTGAAAAAAATGCGCTGAAAAGCATGAGAAATTACCTTCAGCAATAGACGACGGTTTCATGATGAAAAGATTCTTTGCTGTTGACTTCGTTAGAAGAAAGGGTATAATAAAACGTGAATGATTTGAAATATACTGGTGAAAAAATTGGAGGAAATAAGAAATCATGTTTGAAGTTTTTGAAAAAACAGAATCTCAAGTACGTTCATATTGCAGAAAATACCCTGTGGAATTCAATAAAGCAAAAAATGCAGAGCTGTTCAGTGTAGAGGGTGAAAGATATATTGATTTTCTGGCTGTAGCCGGTTCCATGAATTATGGTCACAATAATCCGGAAATCAAAGCGAAGATTGTGGAATATTTGAGTGAAGATAATATTATTAATGCGCTCGATATGTATACGGCGGCTAAAGAAGAATTCCTTCGGACTTTTGAGGAAAAGATTCTCGAGCCGAGAAATTTGAATTATAAAGTGATGTGCTGCGGACCAACAGGGACAAATGCCAACGAGGCGGCTCTGAAGCTGGCCAGAAAGAACACAGGCCGTATGAATGTCATTGCCTTTTCCGGTGCATTCCATGGCATGACTTTGGGAAGTCTGGCGATGACGACAGACAGAACAAGCCGGGAAGGCGCCAGTCTGCCTTTGACAAATGTGACCTTTGTGCCTTATGACGGCACACTGGATTCGATTGCCTATTTAAAATGGCTGCTTGAAGATGACCATTCAGGCGTTGAAAAACCGGCGGCAATTTTCCTTGAAACACTTCAGGCCGAAGGCGGCATTAATGTGGCAAGTGTCGAATGGCTGCAGGAAGTCCGCAGGATTTGTACAGAAAATGATATTCTTATGGTTTGCGATGATATTCAGGTCGGCATTGGCCGTACCGGTACATTTTTCTCCTTTGAGCGGGCAGGAATTCAGCCGGATATGGTTGTCCTTTCCAAATCTATCAGCGGCTTCGGCATGCCGATGGCTTTACTGTTGATTCGCCCGGATTTAGATATTTTCCGGCCGGCTGAGCATAACGGAACTTTCCGCGGCAATCAGTTATCCTTTATCGGCGGTACGGCAGGAATCAATTATTTTATTGAACATCACCTGGATGAAGAGGTTCGCAGAAAAGGAGCTATTGTAGAGAAATTTATACAGGAAGAAATTATGCCGCTGGATTCCCGTCTTTCCTATCGGGGTATGGGACTTATGTGGGGAATTGATTTTGGAGCAGTGAACCCGGCTTTGGCGCTGGAAGCGGTTCATGAGGCCTTTGACCGTCATCTGATCTGTGAAGTTGCCGGCCGTAAGGACGGGGTGCTGAAATTGATGCCGCCGCTGACTATTGAAGATGAAGTTTTAAAAGAAGGTTTGGCGGTTATCAAAGAGGCTGTCATCGCTGTTTTGAAATAGTGAATAAAGAAATGCTGGACTTAAAAAGAAATGCCGGACCGGGAGTTAATCCCGTGTCCAGCGTTTTTTTTCATCCGCATATTTTTTGTTTAGCCAGTCGACACATTGGGAAAGACCTTCCGGCGTGAATTCAAAGGTTTCCCTGGTCTTTTCGGTTTCTTCGGTTTTGTCATAACAGAAGGGCTGAGGCCATATGCAGACGCCGAGAACCGTTTTCTTTTCATCAGAATCTTCGGCGATGGGAGTTTCTGTTTTTTCTATCCGATAGCGCATGCCCTGATAGCTGCCGGTGAAGGGTTCTTTTTTTAAGAAAGAAATGGGCATGACATCTTTATATTCAATCATAAATCCACCTCATTTTCAAAGCCGAGTGATTTGACGGTTTCATAGGGAATCTCGCCGCCAAATAAATCGAGGGCGCTGCCAATCGTCACATTGATTCGATTCTGGCCGAGAGCTTTTAAAAGACGAAGGTCCTCAAAGGAACCGACGCCGCCGGCGTAAGTTACCGGGCGGGTTGTGAAACGGCCAAGAAGTTCGGCCAGAGGCTTTTCGATGCCGGAGGCTTTGCCTTCCACATCCACGGCATGAATTAAAAATTCATCACAATAAGGAGACAACATCTCGAGGGTTTCCAGGTTCATTTTAACGGCGGTGAATTTCTGCCACCTGTCAGTGACAATATAATAGTCCGAATCCTTTTTCCGGCAGCTCAAATCGAGAACAAGATGTTCGCTTCCGACAAGCTCAGACAGGGCTTTTAACCGGTCAAAATGAATTTCTCCGTCTTTAAATACATAGGAAGTGACGATCACATGGGAAGCGCCCGCATCCAGAAAACGCCGGGCGTTTCCGGGATGAATTCCGCCGCCAATCTGCAATCCGCCGGGATAGGCTTCAAGGGCGGCAAGGGCCTGGGCCACATCGGCGGCGTAATATTCGGAAGACTCCGGGTTTAAAAGGATGATATGGCCGCCGGTAATCCCGTCACTTTGATATTTCCGGGCATACCAGGCTGCATCCTGGGCTGAAACAAAATTTTCTTCGGCCTGATTGCCGGAGTCCTTTAAACTTCCGCCGACAATCTGTTTTACTTTACCGTTATGTATGTCGATACATGGTCTGAATTGCATTTTCTTACACCTCACTGGAATTCTGAGAAAAATTATAGTATAATTTACTCCGTATTGCAAGAAAAAGGGATATAAGGAGTGAATCTGAGATGTCAAAAAAGAAAGATGCCGATGTGGGTAAAACCAATGCCATGCGGCTTTTAGAGCAGGCGGGCATTGCTTTTCGTATAGAAACCTATGAATTTGATGAGGAACATTTGAGCGGAGAGCATGTGGCTTCCCAGGTCAGCCTCCCCGCCGACCAGATTTTTAAAACCCTTGTTGTCCGCGGAGATAAGCAGGGAGTTATGGTTTTCTGTATTCCGGTGACAATGGAACTGGATTTGAAAAAGGCGGCAAAAGCGGCGGGAGATAAAAAAATAGAAATGACCCATGTGAAAGAACTGCTTGGCCTGACCGGCTATATACGCGGCGGCTGTTCCCCTGTCGGGATGAAGAAAAAATATCCGACATGGATAGATGAGACGGCCATGCTCTATGATGAGATTGCTGTGAGCGCCGGAGTCCGCGGGGCACAGATCATCATAAATCCAGAGGCATTAAAAATATTTACCGAAGCTGTTTATGCCGATGTCACCCAATAAAAAGGGGACGCTGGCCGGAACTGTCACCAGATAGACTGTGCCGCATAACATAGAATAAGAAGTATTTTATGAGGTGGGGCATGCGCGTTTGTGAACTTCGCCAGAAGGAAGTTATCAATGTGCGGGATTGCCAGCGCATCGGTTTCGTGGTGGATGTGGAATTTGACTGCCATACGGGCAACATCTGCCAACTGATTATTCCCGGACAGGGAAAATGGTGCGGTCTCCTTGGGCGGGATACAGAATATATTATTGGCTGGAAATGCGTCCGGCAGATTGGCGCGGATATCATTTTGGTGGACGTTTGCATGGAAGAGATTATGCGCCGCTGCGAGGGGTAAAACAACCAAAATAAAGGCGTTCAAAAATAATATTTTAGATGGCTTTTGGCTGCATGTTGCATGAACGAGGCCGTTCTGACGGGAAATTTTAGAAACGTTTCAGAATATTTAATGAAAAAAATCAATCCGTTTTTTTCGGGAAAAAGGCAGACATTTTTTAAGGCTGTGGGCGTTTTAAAAAATGTCTGTAATAGAAGCTCCCGAAAAGACGGATTAGATTTTTATTAAATATTCTGGAGTTTTAGAAATTTTTGTCAGAACGGCCTTGAACGCATGAAGCATACGGCAAAAAGCCATTTAAAGGGCATTTTTTTGTTGACCGCCTTTATTTCCTCGATTATAATGAATTTATCGAGGAGGGTAAAAAGATGAAGTGTCCATTTTGTGGAGAGGCAGATTCAAAAGTTATTGATTCTCGTCCGGCGGAGGATGGAAGTTCTATACGTCGGCGCAGACAATGTAATGCCTGCCGGAAGAGGTTTACGACCTATGAAAAAGTTGAAACGATTCCTTTAATTGTCATTAAAAAGGATAATAACCGGGAGCCTTATGACAGGCAGAAGATTGCTTCGGGAATCATTCGTTCCTGCCATAAACGGCCGATTTCGGCGGACCAGATTAATAAACTGGTGGATGAGATTGAGACGGAGATTTTCAATCGGGAAGAGCGGGAGATTCCGGCTCAGGATATTGGTGAGATTGTTATGAATCGATTGAAAGATTTGGATGCGGTGGCTTATGTTCGTTTTGCTTCTGTGTACCGCGAATTTAAAGACGTGAATACCTTTATGGATGAGATTAAGAAAATATTAAAATAAAAGCAATGCAGAGCGGCGGCCCAGTTTTTTGACTGTGCCGCCCTTTTTGTGATTTTATTTGTTTTTGGAATCAATAATAATGGTTACCGGCCCGTCGTTTACCAGCTCGACGGCCATATCTGCGCCGAATTCTCCTTCGGCGACTGTAAACCCAAGATTGCGGAAAGCCTGAATAAAATCCAGATAAAAGGCTTTGGACGGTTCCGGCAGACCGGCGTCAATAAAGCTTGGGCGATTCCCCTTTTTTGTGTTGGCAAACAGGGTGAACTGGGAAATAATTAAAAGTTCGCCGTTGACATCTTTTAACCCAAGATTCATTTTTCCTTCCCCATCTTCAAACACGCGAAGCCCGGAAATTTTTTTGACGAGATAATCCATATCTTCTCCCGTATCATCTTTAGCCACGCCGAGCAGAACGACGAAACCGCGGCCGATTTCACCGTGTATCCGGCCGTCAATAGTTACTTTGCTGCGGCTGACCCGCTGTATTACTGCTTTCATATGAATAACTCCTTTGTTTTAACATTATGAATTTAATTGTGAAAGTTACACTCACTGGTTTTATTATATCTGCGAAGCGTATCAGCGTCAAATGAAAGGCGAAAAATGTCAAAAAAGGCAGAAACATTATAGTTGAAGAATCGGCAGGCTATTGGTAAAGTATAATCAGGTATTGCCTTTCGGAAGAAAGGGAGAAAATTATGTTCTGTAAAGTATATAGTGCGCTTTGTTTAGGTATTGAGGGGCGTATTGTCCGTGTGGAGGCAGATATGAGCAGCGGTCTGCCCACATTTCAGATTGTGGGTGAACTTTCGGCCGAGGTTCGTGAGTCCGGCGCTCGGATATGTACGGCGATGAGGAATTCTGGCTTTCCGCTGCCGCCAAAGCGCTATCTGATTAATCTGGCGCCAGCAGATTTTCGTAAATCGGGGACAGGCTTTGATTTGCCTGTGGCCGTAGCACTTCTGAGTTGTGTTGAGGATATTTCACCAAAATTTTTTGAAAACAGTATTTTTATTGGAGAATTGGGTCTGAATGGCAGGCTTGTCCCGGTAAAGGGAATTCTGCCTATGGTCAGCCAGGCAAAAAAAGACGGATTTTGTAATTGCTTTGTACCTGCGGAAAATGCCGAGGAGGCGGCGATTGTATCGGGAATGAGGGTTTTCGGAGCTGCCACGTTGAATGAGGTGGTCCGGCATCTGCGGGGAGAGAAGGAGATACCGGCACAATATTGCAGGGGAACAGAGAAAGTATGCAGAGATAGAAAATATCCCATGGATTTTGGAGATATATGCGGGCAGGAGGCGGCAAAACGCTGCATGGAGATTTGTGCTGCCGGGCATCATCATCTGCTGGTGGTGGGGCCGCCGGGAAGCGGTAAGACGATGATGGCGGAGCGGCTGCCCTATATTTTGCCGGAGATGGCTTTTGAGGAGCAGGTAATTGTGACAAAAATTCACAGCGCTGCCGGACGGCTTAAACCGGGAAGCGGACTGATCACCTGTCGGCCATTCCGAAGTCCCCATCACTCGGTTTCTGATAAGGTATTGATTGGCGGCGGAGCGGTTCCGATACCGGGAGAAATCAGTCTGGCCCACGGAGGTGTCTGATTTCCCGAAGAATCGGGCTTGTATTCTCTTTGAGGGTGCATAATACCTCCAAAACCGGCTGAAAGGCCGGATTTTTTAGCAAAATCAAGGGATTTCAGTACATTTGACTTGTGTGCTTCTGCGATGGTCGGTTCATTGTGACGGTAAAAAACGCTGGCAGAGGGGTGCGAAAACGGCCATTTTTCCATCGAGGAATTAGAACCTTTCCGCAAAACGATGAACCGTTTCGCAAAACTAAGGCCGATAGAACCATATGGCAAAAGGAGGACTATGGAAGAAAAGAAGAATAGGACGATGAAGGTTTACGCTCAGTCCGGGTACAACTACAAAGAAGTCCCGACGATCATCCTGAAAGGTGAATGGCTGCGAGATTGCGGATTCGATTCCGGGGACGAAATTGTGGTGAGCGTCGAGTTAGAGCGATTAGTGATTAGGAAAAGATGAAAAGCGGGATGCCCTCTTAGTGATGGGCATCCCATTTCTTCAGTTAATCGCTGCCGATATAAGTGCAGCCACCAGCAACAGCATAATTGCGATGAAGCCGCCCCACTTATTCTGTTCTACTCCTCGGCGGTATAAATACCACACGAGAAATGTAAATGCAAAAAAGTAATCCACTTTAATTCCTCCTCAGCAAATGGTTTTGAGCATCCGTTGGAAAGTGATATCCAAGCGCAGATGCCCATTAGTTAGCGGATAGATTTCGAGATTATCAGCATTTTGAAGAATGGTACAGAAAGACCGAATCTTTGTGACGGATAATTCTGGAAGTTCGGTAGAGATGCAAGCGAGGTTAAAATCATTTTCAAATTCGATTGCGAGGAAGCCCTCTGGGACTGTTTCTGCAATCAGTCTTTGTAGGTTTGTAGCTGCTTTCATGAGTTGCGCATATCTTGGTACATTTAGTAGCTTGACAGTAGGCTTGGGTAGAAACTGGATGTAGTCCAGAAGTGCATCCAGCGCCGTTTCGTAATCTTGGTTTTCCTGTTTCATTATTTCGGTCTCCTTTCAAAGCTAAAGGGCACCGCCATGAACTGTGTGGCGATGCCCTTTGGTGGCTGGGTATTGGTACATGACCTGGCGGGTTCCCTGAAAGGGGTCGGGGTGTCTACGCCTCTTTTCCCGGCAGCATCTGCATCGTTTGGGCAGTTTCATTCCATTGTCCAACTTCCAGATAAACTCGTTCAATGGGATTGTAAAAACATCGCCGCATTCAATGCAACGCTCCGTTCGAACTACGAACATGAAATCACTTCCTCTCAAATAGAATTGGGGTGACTGAAAACTTTCACCCTATACCGCAAAGGGGGTCGGAGTGGGCGGGGTTGGTTTTCAGAACACCATACACCGCAAAGGGGTACACAAGAGGGTCAGCCGTTACCGTCCTGTGCTGTGTACCGCAAAGGGGCAACCCGGCGGGAAATGTGACATTACATTCATAATCGCAACGGGTGTACCCCATTCGTATGGAGTGTGTGGAGGTTACCTACATCTGACACCGCATAGGGTGGGGTAACAAGGTGGGTATTTGCAATTGACCATATAAAAACCGGGATGCCCAATAGCAAAAGGGCATCCCGGTTCATTCTGTTTAGATTAGCCTTTGGTCAATTCTTGGTACATCTTCATTAGAGCAGCAACACAACTGGACTCAGTCATCGTTTTCACATTGAAGCCGTAGGCTTGCATGACTGCCCTGTCATTGTCCTGATGGGCCTTTCGCAGATCTGACGGCATTGCAAGTTCATCATAGAGGTCTGCAAGGCTGGAATCTGGGTACTTTTCACGAGCGTCCAGAATTGCTTGGGCTGTCTGCTCGATTCTTTCCTTCTGTGCTTCTGTGGGAGTGGGCCACGGAAAATTGTTATATACGATGTCTTTTGAATATCGATAGTCACTCTTTAACCGCCCACAGACTGCCCGCATCCACGCCATATGCACATTTGAAGTAAGAACACCGAAGTGGTAAATCGAAGCGTTTGGAACAATTTTAACAAGGTTACTACAGAGAATATCTGGGGTCATAAAGCCCATTGGGACATACCTCCGACGCTCAGAGGAAACCTCCGGGATGACAACATAAGTGCCCTTTGGCATATTCTCTACATGAAAATGTGTAGGCCGTTCTGCTAATTTGATTGTGCCAGCACTTTTGCTCGCCAGTCGTACCTTTCGAACAGCATCCACACGCTTCATACACTCTGGCATCTTTCGTAATTCATTGGGAGGACAGTCACCCAGCCAAAGACAATAGCGGGGACTACGGTTGATAAACTCCTGCGAACCGTACCAAGGCATAAAGTACTTTTCAGACCTTGGTTCCGTTTTAATAAATTCCTCCATATCTTCTTTCGTGAATAAATAGTTTCCACCATCAATGGGCTTGTTCCCAATCCCGATTTCTGGGACATCGCAGATTGGCTTGCTTCGACTCTCTACGAAGATGTTGTCGGCATCAATTAGGTAGCCATTTATGTTCTGAACAATAGTAGGGCGATCTGCGGTGAATAGGACTTTTGGCTTCTTGCTTGGGGCCACACTGAAGCCTACGATAACACAATGCACATGTGCCTTAATTTTCGCTTCACTGTCCCATCGGAAGGTGCGGTGGGCGAAATCAATATGCACACCATCCGCAAACAGGGGTTTCCAAAGGTTAGCTACAGACTCACCTTGAGTTACAGAATTTGTGGACACCAAAGCGGATCGGATGTTTGTATTAGCCATCAAGTCAGAGGCTTTTTTGTACCAACAAGAGACATAGTCCAGATTTCCAGCATTTTTCCAACCGGGGAACACGGCATTCAGATCGTCTTTCTGATCGGAGCTCATCATACGAGCACCCACAAACGGAGGATTGCCCATGATGTAACTCAGCCTGAATTTAGGGACGACCTCCTCCCACTTCACTCGCAGTGCGTTACCTTCCGTGATATTGGCGTAGGTTTTCAGAGGCAGGAAATCCAGCGCCATATGCACGACATCCTCAGTTTCCTTCATCATCTGACTTTCTGCGATCCAAAGGGCGGTTTTTGCGACGGTCACAGCAAAGTCATTGATTTCAATGCCATAAAACTGGCTGATGGAAACCTGAATGGGATTCCATCCTTCGGTGCCAAACATGATCTGGCCACGCTGCAAGATGGTCAGGACTTCGTTTTCCAACCGTCTCAATGAGATGTAGGTTTCAGTCAGGAAATTCCCGGAGCCACAAGCCGGATCAAAGAATACAAGACCGGCCAGCTTCTTTTGGAATTCACGCAGTTTCTTATCCCGTGTGCGGTCAACCGTGATTTCTTTTATCGCTGCCAACTCATCCTTCAGGTCATCCAAAAACAGCGGATCAATGACCTTGTGGATGTTTTCAATGCTGGTGTAGTGCATGCCGCCAGAGCGCCGTGTTTCAGGATTTAAGGTGCTTTCAAACACAGCACCAAAGATGGTGGGGCTGATGGCGCTCCAGTCAAAATCCTCGCTGGCTTTTTGTAGGATCAGATTCACAATGTTCTCATCCAGTCGGGGGATGATGATGTTTTCGTCGGCAAAAAGCCCACCATTGACATATGGGAAGGAAGCCAGTTCCTCGTCCATGTACGGATCTCTATCCTCTGGCTTGGTATCCAGCACCCGGAACAGATCGATCAGGGCACGACGGACATCCTTCACATCTTTGTCAGCCACCCCCTTTAGGTAGTGGTGGAACTTCCCGTGGCCACCAAAAATACCGGCGTCCTCAGCGTAGAGGCAGAACACCAGTCGGACACAAAGTTTGTTCAAGCTGCGCAGTGTTTCCGGGTCATTGGGGTCTTTGTACTGTTTCAGGACAGCGTCATAGATGGCACCAACAAGGTCACCAGCTTGCAGGGAGATTTCCATCTCCTTCTGGATATGGCTGTCGCCTGTGTCCACAAGAAACTGAAGCCGGTAATATTCTGTGCCCAGATTCTCCAACAAGACTACCTCGGCTTCGCCAGAGGGTTGCTCCATATCGTAAATATGGAATTCAGCGAAGTTACAAGTCACAATCCACCGAGGCCGCATGGAATAGGGCAATTCCGCAGCATACCTTTTTGCCTGTTGGAATGGTGTTAGCAGAGAGCCATCTGACTGCCGGATTGGTTTTTTCAGATCTTTCCCAAGCCCCTTCTGTTCAATCAGAACATGGGTAGTTGGAATGGAGCCATCGATAAAGCTGGTGTGGTCAAGGTGTACCTGATCCTCAAAAGTGATGAATTTCTCCGGTTCCTCAACGCCATAAACCTTTTGGAGCAGCGAGAGCCAGAAGGGTTGACTTTCACCCTTCTCATAGCCTCTGCCTTTCCAGTCAGCAGCAAACTGTTTCGCCGCTGCCCTTTGCTGTGCGTCTGTCATATTCTCGCCTCCTATTCCTCTTCGTCGGATTCAATGATGCCAAAATCAATTAGAATGTTCTCTGGAGCATTGGGAGGACACACAACGCCCAGCATTTCATAGTCGTATCTCTTTACCCTGCGGGAGAAATGGACGAATTCAGGGGGATTAGCGTATGTATGGCACCCTTTGTATTCCGGGTCATTGCTCAATTCATCATTTACCGCTCGAATCAAATCGTCTGTGGCATCGTAAATGTCTGTGCCAAACTCTACAGCTACTAATGTGTGTTTCTTTACCTGCTTGTCCAAATCTCCAAAGGATCTGTACAGTGTGTATTTCATCTCTCTAATCCTCCTATGCGACTCTGCGCTCTACGAACCAACGCCCTATGTTGTTCCCGGCAAGTGACGCATTCCGCTCAAAAAATAGGTAGCTGGCCTTTCCATTGATCCAGACCGTGTATCGGTCGCCTTGGCCCCCAGCTTTCATGGCAGCGGCTTGGCGGATATCAGACACCCGGTCAATATTGAATTTATGACCATCCTCCCATGTGATCTGAGCGGGAATCATGGTGCCATCCTTGCGAAAACCTACGATCACATCAACATAGACCTTAAACTCGTTCATGGCTGTGTCCTCCATCACGGGTTGCATCTTTTGCACGGATCATAGCCCTGCGCAATTAAATCGTCACGGCTCCCCGTGTATTCTTGCTTATTTTTATCCGACATTTGATCCACGCTGGAGCAGGAGGGATAGTGGAATTTGTGCGTGTTGGTATTGAGAATGTATGTTGTCCCTTGGGAGACCGGCTCCGAAGGCTCAGGCTGCTGCACGACCGTGGGCGGCTCTTCTGAGCCTCCGGCCCCATCTTCCAGCCAACTATCACCTGTTGCGTAATCAATACCGACACCCGGTTGGGCATTATAGCAATAGACATTGAAGAGGATTCCGTCGCCGTTATCCTCTACGGACATCGCCTCCATCTGAACACCACTGGCGACCAAGTTGTCGCCCTCGAAGATTGGCGTCACCCGGTACAAAACATGATTCCCAGTTTCTTTTATGTAGTCAGCCACCATATTCTCAAAGGGGAGCATTCCGTCCACATTGAGATAACGGGTGCCAGTAATCAGGTTTTTTGTGTTGGCGTTTTCAGCGGTCAGCTGGTAGCCAATCAGGTGGCAGCGGTTGTAGAGGTACTTTCCGTCTACACAATCATATTTTACTGTGTGCCAGCCGGACGGCTTTACCTGCCCAATAGAGCCACGCTCTTCGGTGGGCATTAAATCTGTGCCGATATTGGCGTATGCCACGCCACACCTTCCAAGGGAATCCAAACTGCTATAGGTCTCGAAAGATGTGGGGGTCAACTCCGACTCGTCAAAGGACGGCACATTGTCATTGATTGCCACATAGGGGCTTCCTGAGAAAGCAGGGATGCTGGCAAGGTCAATGGTGGCCTCCGAAGGAACCGGCACTGGCTCCGTGGGGACAGTGTCCTCTGCCGGGTCTGTTTTTTCAGGCTCCGAGGATTCTGACAATATACTCTCCATGCCCGCCGTTTCCATCGATGGCGTAGGTTCTTCCGTATCAAAGATCGAGGAAGATACGGTTGACGGCGTATCCGCCACAGGCTCCTTGTCTTCGGTTAGGGAGCCGATACCGATAATGACGAATAGTGCGACAAGGACACCTGCGCAGATCGCTAATGAGCGTTTCTGCTTTTTCTTTGCTTCGGCCTCTTTTCTTCGCCTTTCAGCCTCTTTGCGCTCCCGATGCTCTTTAATCGGATTGTTTATTTTCATCGCACATATACCTCCATCGTGATCTTTTCATGAGATGAGCCGGGGAAATCCTCTGTCGTAACAAGGCTCCAGCCTTTCGTCAGATCAATGTCAAAAGAAAAATCACCGGGGTACTTGCGGTTCCAGCGGAAGAGCACGATCTTTTCTATCCACTTTTCAAATGGTGAAACCGGCACACTCTCTACAAAACAGAATTCACCATCCGTGGCTTCATTCAGGAAGTTCTCGTCCACATTAATCTGCCAAGCGTCCATATCAGAAAACTGCTTTTTCGTGTAGTGGTTCATCCAGAGTTTCTTCCCAGCGGTCATATCCAGAATTCTCTGCCGCAAGATACGGTCTTGACTCTGTCGCCGCTTATTAAACATCATTCCGTTGCTGTCATCAACGGCTGCAATCACAATCATGCCCATGCCTCCTATGCGTGTATATCGTCTACCTGTGCAAAAAGGTCTCCATCAAATCGGATAATGTCTTGGAACTGAATACGACGGCCATCCGTTAAAATAATGGCCTGTTCATATTCGTCGACCTTCTTCACAGTGCAGGAAATGGTTTCGTATTTGCCCCCAGCCTTCTTCTTGTCCGGGACGAAGTAGGTCACTTCTATGGTTGGCCTATCAGAAACACATTCCATCAAAATGTGCAGCTTCTGATTCAACACTGCCTTGTCGCTGTCGCTTAGCCCAATTCGCTGATCTGTTAGCCTTGCAGTTTCTGCGATGGCAGCATCATATCCGGTAAGCGCCGCAAACGGAGAGAACTGCGCTGCTCGATCATGAAGGGACATCCGAGGATGCTTGGTGGAGACATGGTGTGGCATGTCTAACATATCATCATAGCGGTGCTCATCGTTTAAATCTCCACGCATCGAATATCGCCTCCTTTATGCTTTGTGGCCCCCTATTTGGTTATTCCGATCAATAGCAGTAGCGCCATCTTGCAGGTTCATACCTTTGACGATGGCATTCTTTCCATATCTGCTCTTAATATTTAGCAGGGCCTCCTGCATCCGCCGCTCCCGCTCCAGAGCGGCTTTTTCTTTTTCTTTGCGCTGCCGGACGGCTTCGTAGTCCGTGAACAAGTCAAGCTGCTCAATGCCGCTATCCTCCGGGACATCATCCTCCCCAATCACATGGGTGGCCGCAATGGTCACTCTCCGAACCAGCAGATCGGGATTGACGATTCGGTCGAAGAGTTCCAAAACGCCATCCGTAATAAGGCGGGTGGAAGATGTGTAGCGGTCGAGGTTTGCCGTACCGTGTGCGTGCTTTGGAACCTTCCGGCCATAGTGGTCTGTCTTGATCTCACCTGTGTATTTCTTGGCGATCTCCGGCCTTGTAAGGCTTTCTGTATCGTAGCCGATGGTCAGCACCATTTGGTTTGTCACCAGCCGCTTAGAGACCAAATCCAGCACCAAGAGGTCGGTCATTTCCCGGACGATTAGCTTCGCCTTGTCAAAAGTATATGGGCATTGCAAAACCTGCCCGGAACTAATGCTGTTTGTTTCTGGCTTGTATGATTTGATCTCAGAGATAACGGTTGGTTCCCATCCCCAAGCGTGGTCTATCAGCAGTTCCGCATTGATCCCGAACAGCTTATAGAGCAAATCCTCGTTGTAGTAGTCCGTGGGTTTGCCAATGGAGCAACGGGCGATGTCGCCCATCGTATAAAGGCCGTGGGCCTCCAGCTTTGTGGCGTAGCCCTTTCCCACTCGCCAGAAATCCGTGAGGGGCCGATGCGTCCATAGTTTCTGCCGATACGAGCGTTCGTCTAATTCCGCAATTCGGACTCCGTCCTTGTCTGGCGGCATCTTCTTTGCCACAATGTCCATTGCAATCTTTCCGAGATACATATTTGTGCCAATCCCCGCAGTAGCGGTGATCCCCGTGGTTTGAAGCACATCCCGGATGAGCATCATGGCAAATTCATGGGGGGTTACTTTGTAGGTGCCAAGGTAGCTGGTCATGTCAATAAACACCTCGTCGATGCTATAAACATGGATGTCCTCTGGCGCAACATACTTCAAGTAGATATTGTAGATTTTTGTGCTGTACTGCATGTAGTAGGCCATCCGGGGAACAGCAACGACATAGTCCAGTGCCAATTCTGGAGAGGCTTTCAATTCCGGGTCAAGGTAGGATGAACCAGTCAGTGTGTGGCCCGGAGCCTTCCTCTGGCGCTGTGCATTGATTTCCTTTACCTTCTGAACAACTTCAAAGAGCCGGGGCCTACCCGGAATGCCGTAAGCCTTGAGGGAAGGTGAAACAGCGAGACAGATAGTCTTGTCTGTCCGGGATGCGTCTGCTACGACCAAATTGGCTGTCAGCGGGTCAAGGCCAAGTTCTACGCATTCTACGGATGCATAAAAAGACTTCAAATCGATGCATAAATACATCCGTTGCCGCACTGGATTCACCCCCCTTTTCCTGTTAATCGGTTTTCTTTATAGCCCGAATTTTCTGCGGTACTTTTCCGGATCATCCATGTATTCACGGTACTTTGACCGAAGACAGTTCCCGCATGGACGGAAGCCAGCTGCAAGTGCAGTTTTCTCATCTGCGAAAAAGACACGAGACTTTTCATAGCTTCCTGGAAATCTCTTAATGGTAGAAAGCGCAGAAGGGCAGTCGAGTCTACCATATATCTTCAGTTTGCTATTCCCACCATAGGTTCCCGGTGTTTCAGAAAGATATTCTTTCCCGTCCGCACCAAGCAATTTATACATTTTCATGGCTCTCCCTCACTTTTTTCAGTGTATCTATCTGCATAGAAATCAATGGGTAGCATCTGCGCCTTCCATTTTTCCAGTTTCCTCATCCAGAATTTCGTTGCAGAGACGGGCGCATTCGTCGCAGATATAAACACCTCTATCGTAGTCATCCGCCGCAATCAAACGGTACGCTTTTTCTTGCGGCTTTTTGCAGAAGCTGCACCGAATTTCATCCCCGTTCTCTACAGCGGCTGGAACATGGAGCAAATGAAGATCGATTTCAATCCCTTGCTCTGCCCGTTGGAGGCGGAGAAGGTTTTTTATGTACCGTGTTGCCTTTCCCTTATTTTCAGGCGACAGTTTTCCATAATCTCGGATTAGCTTGTCCGGGTTTGTGTAGATCTCAGCCATAGGATGGTACCCCCTTTGCGGTTATCTGTGGATTTTTCTAAAAAAGCGGCTGTCCGGCTCATAGGGTATCCGCAGATCATAGTCCAGTTTGTTCATCTCCTGCATTTTTATCAGCATGAGGTTAATGTCCGAGCACATGGTTTTTGCAATCTGGACTACATCGTATCCCTGACGTGCCAGTGTGTACACTTCGTCTTCATCCAGCAGGATATGGGAGGCAAAGGCGTTTGCTTCATACTCCGTGGTATCCCTCATGTTAAAAAGGGTGAATTCCTGCAGCCCGCTTTTACTGGCCTTCGCCAGTTCTCTGTGTTCCTGATCATGTCCGATCTCATGGGCCATGACCATCTTCTTCATATAGTGATCAAGCCTTGGATTTAGAAAAATCAGGCGGTGATTCCATCGGAAAGTATACATTCCAAGGAGGTCTTGAAAAGCTGGTTCATAATACACCCAAATTCCGATCTCCTTGGCAATTTTTTCTGGGTCACGGGTTCCGCACTGTTTAACAAGATCATTTGCCCGGTTGTAGATCTGATACGAGTTCATAAAGGCACCTCCCCACTTGCATCATATCACATAGGGAGTCCCATTATTGGGATTGTTCCTTTTTGCGATATTTCTTGGGGGTGTATTTTTTATTATCCTGTTTGCAGTCGAAATAAGCCTTTTGCAAAGCAATCATCACAGCATCCCGATCATCTTCGGACAATTCGCCACCCGCAAACAGGCCGGAAAGTTCAGCTACAAGCTGCTCGGCTTGGCGGCGACCACGGCTTCCGTATTGCTGCGCTGCCTCCACAACAAACTCTTCATCTTCGGTAAGCAAGTAGTTTGGATCAACACCAAAGTATTCCGCAAGGGTGGCATAAACCTCCCTCGACCGAGGGTATCTTCCTTCTTGCTCATAGGCAATATAGTTTCTGCGAGACATCCCTACAGCCTCTGCAACACTCTGCTGTGAAACTCCTTTCTGTTGCCGGAGTGCAACCAGCTTTTCTCCGAATTTCATATCCGTCCTCCTGTCCGTGAATAACAACTTCTCATTTTTGCCCTTGACAAGTGAAGCCGAACTGCATATAATAAAGCTTGTGAACTCGAACTTCACCTACATTGTACTCAAACTTCACCAACCTGTCAAGAGGGAAGTTTGAGAAAATTCCGGGTAACATGTGGGCCTTGACAAATTCCTCCCAAAGTATTATACTATTACGCAGAACGGCGTAATTGGCGTAAAATGCGTAAGGCCATGAAATTAGGAGGAAACCACAATGCAAGAGAAAAACATGAGATTCGGAGAATTCATAAAGTCAAGGAGGATACGGGATGAGCGTGAAATCACCCTGAAGACAATGGCCGATGTTCTGGGGCTGTCCCTGTCCATGTTGAGCGATATTGAGCGCAACCGCCGTAAGCCCTTTGACAGCACCAAAATCGAAAAGTTTTGTGAGTATCTGAATCTGCCCCCAGAGGACAGGGCAACCATGTATGATCTTGCCGCAAGAGAGAATGGCGATATCCCATCGGATATTGACGATATCATGATGCACAGCGAGATTGGTGACATGGCAAGGTTTGCCCTTCGGATGTCCAACCAAGGCGTTGCAGATGAAGAGGACTGGAAGCAATTCATCCGGGAAATTGAGAAAAAGCGAGGTACGAAGCTTGATTGAATTTACTTGTAACCGCCGCCACTATAGCGACCAAACCCCTATCATTACCGATCTGGAGATACAGGACTACGCAGAAATGCTGCTGCAGGATTATAAGCCCCGGTTGCTTAAGGAGCCGGGGAAGGTGAATGCCTTCCATTTTGCGGAATCCTATCTCGGTGCAACGCTGGACTATCAGGACATCTACTACAACGAAGGCGAAAGCCCCGTTGCTGGTGCCACTGTGTTCAACGATGATCGCATCCTTGTCTTTGACCGGGAAAAGCTGTGTGTGCGTCCCATTGATGTGGAGGCAAACACGATCCTGATTGACAACAGCACGATGGCCGAGGGTAAGGAGGCATTTGCCACCTTTACCGTGTTGCATGAGGGAGGCCATTTCTGCATGCACCCTGCTGTGTACCGGCGACTGGACGGACAGTTGGATTTTCTCGATCTGATGGGAAACAGCGAACCCGGAGCACACACTGTTCAGTGCCGCCGGAGTGTAATTGAGGGGAAAGTGCGCCTCACGACGCAGCTTGATTTTCGTGAGCATCAGGCGAATACCTTCGCCGCTGCCGTGGCGATGCCTCGGCCCACATTCATTCCATATGCCCAGAGTCTGATCCGCAAATGCGGTTTTAAGAAAGGCGTGTGGGTGGAACCTGATTGCTATGATTGGGATTCATCCATCGGTCTGTCCTGCGTTGTGGACAAGCTGGCAGATACCTTTGGCGTGTCAAGATCTGCCGCAAGGGTACAAATGAAGCGCCAAGGACTCCTTATGAGCGAGGACGAGTACGCACAGGCAAATTGCCAACTCGTGGTCGCTTTCTAATACCGAATACTCCAGTAGCCTGCAATCACACAGGTTTGTCAGGCTGCTGTTTTTTCACTTCCGAATTACGCAACTTGGCGTAATTTGCGTATAAATATAAATCGTAGCGGAGGACGATAATGAGAGAAGCGAATTTAAACAAGCGAGTGAGTTGCCCGTGGTGCGATAAAGGTGAGGTGCTGGTCGAGAGGACGGCGAAAACCATTATATCGACGCAATGCCCCAAATGCCGGAAGTTTTACCGGATAGACTTGGAGACATTGGGAGTAGAACGATCTGCCGCTTGTAGGCGGATGGGACGCAAACACTGAGGATTACTGACTGACCATCGGGGCTGTGAGCCACCACTGAGGCCGGAGTAATGCTGCTAATGCAGTATGCTCCGGCCTCTTTTTGTCTCTACGGGGAAATCGGAGGAAAGAGAGTATAGGACAGGGGCCAGAACTTTTTCGCAAATTATTTTTCAAACGGTTCATTAGGTGAACCCTTTGGTTTCTATCATAAAGCCATCGAAAGCGAGAGGAGGTGTGGAAGATGCAGAGTGCGCTTGATCGGCGGCAGGAAATCCTGCAACGGCTGTCAGACCGGCGACAGGACACAATTGAAAACCTGATGACGGAATTCGGCGTGAGCCGCAGCACCATCAAGCGTGACATCGAGATTCTGGCATGTTCCGCACCCATCTACACCGTTCAGGGGAACGGTGGCGGTATCCGTGTCATGGACGGATATTACTACGGTCGCCGCTACCTGAAATCGGATCAGGAAGCACTACTTAGGAAGCTGCTCCCCGGACTGCAGCCGGAGGATCAGAAAACCATGCAGAGCGTTCTTGACGCTTTCGCCATGCCGAGTACTTCAAGGTAATCGGCAAATCCACACGGGAGACACCCCCGAACGAAAATGAAAGGTATAGGTGAATTGATTATGAAAATGGTTTTTATTTGTTCCCCCTATCGTGGCAACATCGACGCCAATCTGAAAAGGGCGAGGAAGCATGCAAGGTTTGCAACCATGTGTGGTTATTGCCCGGTTGTGCCCCATCTGCTGTTCCCGCAGTTTTTGAATGACTCTGACCCGGACGAGCGCATCAAGGGAATCACCCTCGGTGTTGCTCAGATGGAGATGTGCGATGAGGTCTGGATTTTCGGGCCGATGGTCAGCAATGGAATGGCGTATGAACTGGAGGCCGCAAAGAAGCTGCGCATTCCGGTTCGGATGTATGACAACGATGATAACCGCATCTACCCCGCCACCATGATGATTGATGACAGGATCAGCGACGAGTACCGTCATGCGATCCGTGGTCTTCAGTTTGCGTAAGAAAGGACAAGCTTATGAATGAACTTTATTTGAATATGGCCGAGGGCTATCAGAAACTGGCTGATTGCTATAAAGCCCTTGCGGAAGGACACCAGCAGGAAGCGCAGCCGGAACCGCAGCAGGAAGCTGCCCCCACCATCACGATTGAGGATGTACGGGCCGTTCTTGGCGAGAAATCGCAGAAAGGCAAGACCCGTGAGGTCAAGGCGTTGCTACTCAAGTACGACGCAGGAAAGCTGTCCGGCGTGAAGCCGGAGGACTACCCGGCGCTGCTTGCAGAAGCGGAGGCCCTCTAATGGGCGCTCATGCCCGCTTTTCTCCATCGGCCAGTAAGCGTTACCTGAATTGCCCTCCGGCCCTTCGGCTGGAGGAGCAGTTCCCGGATGGAGAAAGCAGCTATGCCGCCGAGGGCACCGCTGGCCATGCTCTGGCAGAGCACCTGATACGGAAACACCTGAAACTGCGCACACGGCGACCGGTATCGGACTACTACTCGGATGACCTTCTGGAAGCTGTAGATGAGTATGTGGGATTTGTCATAGAGCAAATTGAAGCTGCCCGTCTGGAGTGTGCATCCCCCATCTTTGCTGTGGAGCAGCGTTTGGACATCTCCGATTATGTGGCTGATTGCTTCGGCACTGCCGACATGATGATTGTCACCGACCGGGTGGCTCATGTCATCGACCTGAAGCTGGGCCGTGGCGTACCTGTGTATGCAGAGGAGAACACGCAGCTTATGATTTACGGCCTCGGCGTCCTGTCCATTGCAGAAATGCTCTACAACATCGAAAGCGTCCGTATGACCATCTTCCAGCCAAGGCTCAACAATCACAGCACATGGGAGATCTCCGTCACCGACCTCCGAGCGTGGGGAGAGACGGAACTCCGGCCCAAGGGCAAACAGGCTCTGGCTGGAGAGGGAGAATTCTGCGCCGGGGATTGGTGCCGGTTCTGTAAGGCCAAGAGCATATGTCGTGCCCGTGCCGACTCATTTTTGAAGTTGGCACAAATGGAGTTCGCCCCACCCCCTACGCTCTCCGATGAGGAAATTGCGGAAGTCCTGACGGTATCGGACGAATTGGCGAAGTGGGCAGCGGATGTGTATGCCTATGCACAGGATGAGGCCATCACCCATGGAAAGGCGTGGACAGGCTTCAAACTGGTCGAGGGCCGGACGAATCGGAAATACACCGATGAGCAGGAAGTCATCAAAGCCGCATCCGCTGCTGGATACACCGACATCTTCAAGAAATCCCTGATCGGGATCACGGAGATGGAGCGGCTGCTCGGCAAGAAGAAATTTGCCGAAGTCATCGGCCCGCTCGTTTATAAACCCCAAGGCAAAATTACGCTCGTCCCTGACTCGGACAAGCGGGAAGCCATCAACAAAACAACCGCAGAAGCGGATTTTCAGGAGGAATGAATTATGAATACTCAGAATGCCACCAAAGTTATCGTGCCCTGCCGTTTTTCCTATCTCCATTGCTGGGAGCCGGACAGCATCAATGGCGGCGATCCCAAGTACAGCGTGTCCGCTATTATCCCGAAGACGGACACCAAGACCATCGAGCGCATCAAGGCCGCTGTGGAACAGGCGAAGAAGGACTCCATCTCCAAGTGGGGTGGCAAGATCCCTGCCAATCTGAAACTGCCGCTGCGGGATGGCGATATTGAGCGCCCCGACGATGAAGCCTACGCTGGCTGTTATTTCTTCAACGCCAATTCCCGTCAGGCCCCGGAAGTAGTGGACACTCACGTCCAGCCGATTCTGAATCAGGCGGATGTGTATTCCGGCTGCTACGGTCGAATCAGCGTGACCTTCTATGGCTTCAACAGCAACGGCAACCGTGGCATTGCTGCTGGCCTCGGCAACATCCAGAAGCTGCGTGACGGAGAGCCTCTTGGCGGCAAGGCTCGTGCAACCGATGACTTCGAGATCGAGGAAGATGAGGACTTCCTCGCCTAAACCAAAAAGCACAGGTGGTTCCTGCCACCTGTGCATACATAGCGGGTGCCTCCACTCGACCGGCATAGTAGCACAAAAAGCGCAGTCGGTAGCGGAGGACTTAAATAATTTTCTCTCGAGTCCGTAGTCCAGCCTTGCCGGACTCTGACGACCCCGTACTTACATCTGTAACTATAGCGTATGGAGGCGAAAAAGTAAAGTACAAACTCAGCAATTATCAGAAGGGAGTGTCGTGAATTATGCCAATCCTTGGAATTGATATAGAGACCTACTCAGATATAGATTTGCCGTCCTGTGGCGTTTACGCATATTCGGATAGTCCGGCCTTTGAAATCCTCCTGTTTGGATATGCATTTGATGATGAACCTGTGGAAGTGGTCGATTTAGCCAGTGGCGAAGAATTGCCAGAGCGAGTGCGCTCCGCCTTGACAGACGATTCCATCATCAAGACAGCTTTCAACGCTGCCTTCGAGCGTGTGTGTCTTTCCCGGTATCTTCACCTGCAGCTTTCACCTGACGCTTGGCAGTGTACTGCCGTTCAGGCATCCATGTTGGCGCTGCCCTTGTCTTTGGAAGGCGTAGGCCGTGTGCTTGGCCTTCCTGAGCAGAAACTAACTGAAGGCAAAGATCTGATTAAGTATTTCTCCATTCCTTGCAAGGCCACGAAGGCCAACGGCGGTCGAACCCGGAACCGGCCAGAGGATGCACCGGAAAAATGGGAAGCGTACATTTCCTATAACAAACGGGATGTCGAGGTGGAGCGGGAAATTCGTCGAAAGCTGTCGAACTTCCCGACCCCGTCACAGGAGATTGATTTTTACCACATGGATCAGCGCATCAATGACCGAGGTGTTTTGGTAGACCCGATTATGGTTTCTCAGGCTGTGAAGTGTGACCTTCAGTACCGGGAAAAAACCACAGCGAGAGCCTATGAACTTACAGGGCTGGAGAATCCAAACTCTGTTACTCAGGTAAAAGGCTGGCTTTCCGATCACGGCGTGGAAGTGGATAGCCTGAACAAGAAAAGTGTGAGGGGGCTTTTGGAAGAAACGGACGGCGAGGTTCTGGAGGTGTTGAAGCTGCGGCTTCGGATGTCTAAGACCTCGGTGAAAAAGTATGAGGCCATCCAGCGCAGTGTCTGCTCCGATGGCCGGGTGCATGGGCTGCTCCAATTTTACGGAGCAAACCGCACGGGCCGCTGGGCCGGACGGCTCGTTCAAGTGCAAAACCTGCCTCAGAACCATCTGCCAGATTTGGCGCTTGCCAGAGATATGGTAAAGACCGGAGCGTTCGAGGCATTGGAATTACTATTCGACTCCACGCCAGATGTGCTGTCGGAACTGATCCGCACGGCCTTCATTCCAAAACCGGGATGCCGGTTTATTGTATCTGACTTCTCTGCAATTGAAGCACGGGTGCTCTCTTGGCTGGCTGGAGAGGAATGGCGACTCCAGACTTTTTCAGAGGGCGGCGATATCTATTGCGCCTCTGCCTCTCAGATGTTTGGCGTCCCCGTGGTCAAGCACGGCGTAAACGGTGAACTGCGGCAAAAGGGCAAAATTGCAGAATTGGCCCTTGGATACGGCGGATCGGTCGGCGCACTGATTTCTATGGGCGCTTTGGAAATGGGGCTTTCTGAAGATGAACTTCCCGGCCTTGTAAACTCGTGGCGTGGAGCCAATCCAAAGATCGTCCAGTTTTGGTGGGATGTAGATGCAGCGGCACGAAAAGCAGTTGAAAACAAGACCTCTACCCGAGTTGGACGCATACGGTTTGGGTACCGCTCCGGTATCCTGTTTGTTCAGCTACCTTCCGGTAGAAAGCTGTCCTATGTTAAACCTCGCATCGCTATCAACAAATTTGGTCGGCAGGGCCTGACCTACGAGGGTATAGGGGAATCTAAAAAGTGGCTCCGTATTGATACCTACGGCCCGAAGCTGGTAGAGAACATTGTTCAGGGAACGGCCCGTGATCTGCTGGCGCTTGCCATGCTCCGGTTGACTGAAAAGGGCTTCCCCATTGTCATGCACATCCATGATGAAGCAGTGGTGGAAATGCCAATTGGGGAATCGTCTGTTGAAGAAGTCAGCGCAATCATGGCCGTTGCGCCGGACTGGGCAGACGGTCTGCCGCTTCGGGCAGACGGGTATGAGTGCCCATTTTACAAAAAGGATTGAGGAGGGTATTGCCATGGGAATTAGCACACGCAACTATGAAGGCTACTCCGACCCAACCGCATATCAGGCGGTCAGGAATATTGAGCGGCAGGAGAAGATGTTCCGCATCTCTTACCCATCAGGTTATATGGATTTATATCTGGACAGCTTCTTCCCCGCCACATTGGAGCGGGCAAAAAAGGTGTTCCGACTGATCGACCAGCACTGCAGCGTATCAGATAAACAGCGTCTCTGGGATTTCCTACAGAAGAAATATGAGCGGCTGGGTGCTTTGGAGAAGATGTATGCTGCCAAGACGGATGCTGCCAAGCGTCGCTTTGAGGAGGCACAACACCTCTCAGCCCATGAGCGCAGCACGACACGGTTGGAGTATGTCAACGAGGAGGCGAAACTGCGGGAGGCCAGCAGACTGCGGAAGCGGCTGCATCGAAACATCGAATTATTCAATGAGAGGGTGACGCTATGAAAATCAGGCTTAGCACGGGCAATTCCCGTATGGAGAAAATCTGGAATCAGGTGGAAATGGATATTGAGGCGTTTGCAGAGCGTATTTCTGTGACCCACAGGACATCCGAAACGGTCGCTCAGTACCGAAAATTCAGCAAAGCGAGACAGGATGCCATCAAGGATGTGGGCGGCTATGTACTTGGAACGCTCAAGAATGGACGCAGAAAAAAGGAGACCGTCCTGACCCGCTCCGGCCTGACGCTGGACATGGACTACGCCACTCCCGATGTAGCCGAGCAATTAGAGATGTTCTTCTCCTTCCGCTGTTTCCTCTACAGCACACACAAACACACCCCGGAGAAGCCCCGGCTGCGGCTGATCATACCGCTCTCCCGTGAGGTCACCCCGGACGAATACTGCGCCGTGGCCCGGAAGGTTGCACAGGACATCGGCATGGAACTTTTCGATGATACCACCTATGAGCCGAGCCGGTTGATGTATTGGCCCTCCACTTCTGCGGATGGCGAGTTTGTTTACAAGGAAATCCCCGGCGATCTCCTCGACCCGGATACCGTGCTGGCCCGGTACTCCGATTGGCACGATAGTTCCGAATGGCCGGTATCCAACCGGCAGCAGAAGATTGTGCAGCGGGACATCAAAAAACAGGCTGACCCGACCACAAAGCCGGGATTGGTAGGCGCTTTCTGCCGCACCTACTCCATTGAGGAGGCCATCGACCGTTTTCTCCCGGATGTGTACCGGCACAGTGCAATGGCCGGACGGTATGACTACATCCCCGCCGACTCCCAAGCAGGTGTTGTGCTCTATGAAGGAAAGTTTGCTTACAGCCATCACGCCACAGATCCCGCCTGTGGGATACTGATGAATGCGTTTGATGTTGTCCGCATCCATAAATTCGGGGAGTTGGATGCAAAAGCGGATGAAGGCACTACTCCTGCCAAGCTGCCATCCTTCAAGGCCATGCAGGAACTGGCCTCTCAGGATGAGCAGGTGAAGGAAACCTTGGGCCGGGAGCGGATGGAAGCGGCCAGCGAGGAGTTTGAGGATTCCGAGTGGCAGAAGCATCTGACGCTGGACAAGAACGGCAAGGTGACGGAGGACATTGGGAACTATGTGCTCATCCTCCGCTATGACGAAAATCTGCAGTCCATCGCTTTTAATAAGCACCGGGACGGCATCGATGCACGGGAAGCGTTACCGTGGGCACAGATGAAAGAAGGCTGGTGCGATACCGATGATGCTGCGCTGGCCGTGTACCTCAACCGGGTATATGGAATCTACTCCCCAACGAAAATGCGACCGGCTATTCTGGCGGTCGCTGCGGAACGGGCCTATCACCCCATTCAGGAATACTTGGAGGCCCTCCCTGCATGGGACGGCGTGGAACGGGTGGAGCGGCTGCTGGTGGACTACTTTGGGGCCGAGGATACCAGCTACACAAGGGCAGTTACCCGCAAAACCCTCGTCGCCGCCATCGCCCGGATCTATCGCCCCGGCACGAAGTTTGACTCCGTCCTGATTCTCAATGGCCCGCAAGGGATCGGTAAGTCCACCCTGTTTGCAAAGCTGGCTGGGCCGTGGTTCTCCGACTCGCTGGCCGTGACGGACATGCGGGACAAGTCTGGCCCGGAGAAGCTGCAAGGCTACTGGATTCTGGAGTTGGGCGAACTGGCCGGTATGAAGAAAACGGATGTGGAGACCATCAAATCCTTTCTCTCCCGGAACGATGATAAGTACCGGGCCAGCTACGGCACCAATGTGGAGAGCCATCCCCGCCAATGCGTGATCGTCGGCTCGACCAACAACGAGAACGGCTTCCTACGGGACATCACGGGAAACCGGAGATTTTGGCCTGTGCGCATTAGCGGCGAAAGTGCGAAGCACACATGGGACATCACCGATGACGATGTGGCTCAGATTTGGGCAGAAGCCCTGCTCATCTATGCCCGTGGTGAGAAGCTGTATTTGGAGGGTGAGGATGCGAAGCTGGCCGTGCAGGAACAGTCGGAGGCAATGGAGGTCGATGACCGTGAGGGCCTTGTCCGTGCCTATCTGGACAAGCTGCTGCCGGAGGGCTGGGATGAGATGACCATCTTTGACAGAAGGAACTTTTTGGGCGGTAGCGATTTTGGCAGCGGTGGCCGTGTGGGTGTGTTCCAGCGGACGAAGGTCTGCAATATGGAGATTTGGTGTGAGTGCTTCGGAAAGGAGGCATCCACCATGAAGAAAACCGACTCCTACGAGCTCACGGCTATTATGAACCGCATTGGCTGGAAGAAGTACACCGGCACGAAGGCCGGTACCTGTGTGTTCCCGATTTACGGGAAGCAGAGGGCTATGGTGCGCCCGGAACAAGGAACAACAGGAACAACAAATGTATAAAAGGCAATTTAGATTTTGAGTATAAGGGAATAGGAACAAGTGTGTATGAGCGTGCGTATAGGGAAATCGTCGTTCCGCTTGTTCCTTGTTCCCGGAAAGGTATGGTGCCATGCGAGAAGCGTATGTAGAGAAAAAGCTGCGGATAGCGGCAAAAAAGCGTGGAGGGTGGGCTGTGAAGTTCACCTCTCCCGGTTTGGATGGGGTGCCCGACCGGTTGCTGTTGTTCCCCGGAGGCAGGATGGCTTTCGTGGAAGTGAAGGCTTCGGGCGAAAAGATGCGCCCCCTTCAGGAGCTCAGGGCTGCCCAGCTTCGGGCATTGGGCTTCCGGGTGTACTGCTTGGACAATGTCAATCAGATTGGAGGGATTCTGGATGAAGTACAGAGCGCATGAGTATCAGCAGTATGCTACAAACTACATTCTGGAGCATCCGATCTGTTGCCTGATGCTGGATTGCGGGATGGGCAAAACAGTGATCACGCTGACGGCTCTGTGGGAATTGGTTCTGGACTCCTTCGATAGTGGGCGGGTGCTCATCATCGCACCGAAGCGTGTGGCGCAGACCGTGTGGGCACAGGAGATTGACAAGTGGGAGCACCTCACCGGCCTGAAGGCCGTCCGGGTAATTGGCTCGGAGAAGGAGCGCCGCTTGGCGATGGCGCAACAGGCCAGCCTGTACATCATCAACCGGGAGAACCTTGTGTGGCTGGTTCAAAATTATCGCTGGAATTTTGACACCGTCATCGTGGATGAACTGTCCTCCTTCAAATCCAGTCGGTCGCAGCGTTTCAAGGCCCTGAAATCGGTCAGGCCCAAAATCAGTCGGATTGTTGGCCTGACCGGAACACCCGCAGCTAACTCCCTGTTGGATCTCTGGCCGGAGATGTATGTGCTGGACATGGGCCAGCGGCTCGGTCGGTTCATCGGCGGTTTTCGTGACAGGTTCTTCCTGCCGGACAAGCGGAACCGGGAAATCATCTATTCCTACAAGCCCCGCCCCGGAGCGGAGGAACAGATTCACAGCTTGATTTCGGACATCTGTATTTCGATGCGGGCTGTCGACTACCTCCAGATGCCGGAACTGATCGAGAACCGGATCACCGTGGAGATGAGTGATAAGGAGAAGCTGACCTACCATCAGCTTGCAAAGGAACTGGTGACCTCCCTTGATGGCGAGACCTTGGATGCGGTCAACGCCGCAGCCCTCTCCGGTAAGCTGCAGCAGATGGCAAACGGTGCCGTTTACGGCGATGAGCGTAAGGTGCTGAAGTTCCATGACCGAAAGCTGGATGCGCTGGAGGATTTGATTGAAGCCGCCAACGGGAAACCGATGCTGGTCGCCTATTGGTTTAATCATGACCATGACCGTATACATGAGCGTTTTCAGGTGCGGGACATTGACACCGAGCAGGACATCGCTGATTGGAATGTGGGGAAAATCCCTGTGGCCTTGATCCACCCCGCCTCTGCTGGACACGGCCTGAATTTGCAAAGCGGCGGTTGCACCATCGTATGGTTCTCCGTTACATGGTCACTGGAACTTTATCAGCAGTTGAACGACAGGCTCTGGAGACAAGGCCAGAAACACACCGTGGTCATCCACCATCTGCTGACGGGGGGAACCATCGATGAGGACATTATGAAAGCACTGCACGAGCGGGATGTGAGCCAGTCGGCGCTGATCGCTGCCGTCCGTGCGAGGATTGGAGGATAGAGCACATGAGTGAAAGGACACTTACTATGATGCGGGAATATCGGTCAAAGCGTCGGGAACTGGCTGTGCTGCTGGTTCAGCTTCAAAATTTCACGGGCCTCTCGGAGACCGAGGTAATTGAATCGATGCAGTTTTCACAGCCGCAGGAGGAGCGGGTGCAGACCAGCAACATTTCTGATAAGACAGCACAGATTGCGACTTCCTTCCGGGAACGGACACGGCGGCTGAACGAAGAATGGTATGAGTACCTGTTCGAGCAGTATTACGATCTAAAAGAGGAACTGGATTTCTTTGATTTCGCTCTCTCCCAACTTTCCGGCCAGCTTCCCGGCATCATGCACGACCTTGTGGTGGATCAGGCCAGTTGGGAGCAGGTCATGGAGCGGTACCACATTTCACGGAAAACACTGTGGCGGTATCGGCAGAAGGCGATAGAGGAACTGGATCATCTGTATGAGATGCGGGACAAACAAATCGCATCGTTCATCCTGAACTGAGGAGGTGCTGGCTATGTGTATGCGTGGAGATATCTACCTGATCGACTTTGGCACCGACACCTCTTCCTGCGTTCAGTCTGGCGTCCGGCCAGCGGTGGTGGTCAGTAACGATCGAGCGAACCGCTACTCCTATGCCATTACAGTTTTGCCCCTGACCACGAAGCAGAAGAAACCGCACCTGCCTACCCATGTGTTGATGCCCCGGAACCCTCACTTCGGGCTTACAAAGAACAGCATGGTGTTGGCGGAGCAGCTTATGACCGTTGACAAACGGCAATTGCAAAAACGCATTGGACGGGTGTATGATCAGGACATAATGGAGGAGATTACAAAGGCCATGCAGATTCAAATCGGGGCTTGCTGATTGTGAAAAATCTGCGATATGCAGCCAGTTTCTACTTCCAATCCGGGGCTTTTCTTGTTATACTAACGATTGGAATATACTGATTTTTGTAACTATAAAGAATAGGAGGGCGGAATAGATGCTGGACATTACAGATCGCAAACTGATGCGCCACTACACGGCGCAGTTTGGATGGATACGGCATAGAGCACCGAAATATCTAACCGGGATTTTGGCCCGATATGTGGAAAACGGCTGTACGGCGACAAGGTCTGATTACGCCAGATTTATACTGGATGTTTCTGCAGAATATGGCGTAAAGCCGGAGAGCGTAAGAGGGACGATTGATCGATTTGTGAAAGGAGCGTGGCAGCGAGACGAAGTGTTTCAATGGGTGTGGAAGCACTACACCGGGTGGGCTGAATCGACCCCTCCGACATCCGCTGTGGCTATCCGATTAATCTGTGAATCGTATGTCCCATTTATTACAAAATATGAAGAGGTGCTACAGCACACAAATTCCTTCTACCTTCAAGCGGCGGTAGAAGCCTACGACAAAGGTGAATGGGAGCCGGATCACAGGCCGTGAGGTTTGCTTTTTTTCGATTTTGGTCGAAAACATAGTTTGAATTTTTCTATGAATTTGATAGAATATAGGCGGCGGCAAAATAGAAAGGAAGTGCTGGCGATGTGAGCATTTTGGACAGATTGTTTAAGAGACGGGGTACGCAGTCAGAATCACGGAAACCGAGGGCCATGGCCTTCGTGGATTATGAACACTGGTTCTACTCATACAAGAATTTGATTTTTATGAAGCCAGACCCGGCCTCTTGGAGAAAGGAACTGGAACAGACCTACGACATTGATGACATCGTTGTATTTGCAGACTTCAGCGCTGGTGCTATTCGTGAAGAGGTTCCCAAGCTGCGTGAAATCACAAACACGATCATTGAAACGCAGAATGTCAATGGACGGCGTAAGAAGGACATGACCGACTTTATTATGCTGGACTACTTATACCAAACTGCCGCCACAAAACCTGAACTGGATACATTTATCATCTTCACTGGAGACGGTCATTTCCAGAGCGTAGTCAAATATTTGGTGCAGCGGCTACAAAAGAAGGTAATCGTTTATGGTGTCGAAGGCGCAACCAGCAACCAGCTAAAAGCTGTTGCAACCGCCACCTATGAATTGCCGGGGGAAGGCATGAAAGACCTCCCCATACAGAAGATGATTGTCGAGAACATGAACTATGTCTTTTCCCATCCGGACATCATCCCGACTTTTATGGGCACAGTTGGAGCCATCGTCAGAAAGTATGATGTACCGGAGTACCGTGTGAAGATGGTTCTACAGGACATGCTTGATCACGGGTTGCTTGTCAGGAAAGAGCGTCGAGTGGATTTTAACCGCAAGGTGAGCGTGATTACAGCAGATTGGGAGAAACTCGCAGAAGCTGGTATGTGGAGTTTTACATAAATGGCACAGGGCCTCGTTTCTATCTGGAAGCGAGGCCCTTTTCTAAAAAGAAGAAACTAAAAGGAAACTGATGCGCCACTGTTTTTTGATTTTGATTCTGCTATACTTATAATTGCCGAGAATTGGAGCGGGGAAATCCTGCTCCTTTTTTCTTTGCTGGGGTGGTTTGTCCTTTCCCACCCCGCTACATAGAAGGGAGTGCTGGAGCGATGGATTTTAATCAGAAACAGATTGAAGCAGTGACCGTCCTGAAGAAATACAGGCGGAGACTAACTACGCAGCAGTACAGGACAATAAAGGGCCAGATTGTTGCTGGTGACTGCGCTGGCGCTATGCGTGGCCTTCAGACTTTACTCTCCCGACAGCGAGGGAGGTGTGTTTTCAATGCCCCACAGGCCAGCAACACCGTGTAAGCATCCCGGCTGTCCGGCCTTAGTGCCCTACGGTCAGAACTATTGCGAGACACACAAATCCCTGCATCCAGAGGCAATCCGATCTGCTGGGAGGCGTGGTTATGGTAGCCGCTGGCAGAGGGAGAGCAAGGCATTTCTTCGGAAACATCCCCTCTGCGTTGCCTGTTCCAGACAGGGAAAATATACAAGGGCGACGGTCGTTGACCATATCAGGCCCCATCGAGGAGAGCCAGCATTGTTTTGGGATCAGGCAAACTGGCAACCTCTCTGCAAAGCCTGCCATGACAGGAAAACAGGAACACAGGATTCTGTTCCTGTATACCGTTACTGACTGGTGTCGGAGGTGAGGGTATGTCAGTAATCAAGGCCAGATTTAACCACTCCTTTTGCACGACAGCCTGCGGCCTGACTCAATGGGACTACGGACAGGTTTTGGAGATCACCGGCATCCCCACCGATGGCAGGAATGTGGAACTGCATTTTTCCATGACCAATCACTATGGCTCTGCTGGCCGGATACTCGTCCAGCCGGAGAACGGCATAATTTCTGCGGCGATTCCTGACAGCTTTCTACAGGATGAGACCAAACAGAGAAGCTACAGCATCTACTGCTTTGTGTTCCTGACGAGCGCCAGTTCCGGAGAGACTGTCTTTCAGGTCATCCTTCCCGTGCGGCTCCGGCCCAAGCCGGAGGAATTTGAGCCAAGCCCAGAGCATCTTGACCTGATCGCCCAATTACGAATGGAAATGCAGGGATCGGCTGGTGTTCAGTTAGGGAACGGCTTGACCTATGATGAAGCCGGACGGATTTCTGTAGAAACCGCTAACAGTGCGGAAGAAGATAATACGCTGCCGATTTCCTCGGCGGCTGTCCATGTACAGCTTGGGAATATCAACTCCCTACTAAAAACCATATAGGAGGATACGAAAAATGGCAGAAACACCGACAACGCAGACCGATATTGCGGTTCAAATTTCAAGAATTCAGACCGCCCGAAATACGATCCGAAATAAGATGATTGAGTTGGGCGAGGCTGAAAGTATAGCCAACCTGACGCAGCTTGCCTCTGCGGTGAGCGGCATCAAAAATAACGGCGCTGTTTCTGCCAATGTCAAAGAGGGAGAAACTTACACCATCCCGAAAGGCTATCATAATGGCAGCGGTACTGTCTCCGGCGTGACCGGCGGCGGGAACTATACGCTCCAGTCCAAAACAGCCACGCCGACCAAGAGCCAACAGAATATTACACCTGATTCCGGCTATTACGGCCTGTCCGATGTGACCGTCGCCCCCATCCCGGAGGCGTATCAGGATGTGACCAGCGTCACGGCGGTTGCGGGAAATGTTCTGGCGGGAAAGGTCATTGTGGAAATAGACGGTTCTGTAACCACGGGTACCATGCCCAATAATGGTGCAGTGGCGAAAACACTGGATGCCTCTTCCCCGTCCTACACGGTTCCTGCCGGATACCATAGCGGCACCGGTACAGTGAAACTGGTAACGGAAGCAAAATCCGTTACGCCTACAAAAGCTGCACAGGAAATCAGCCCGTCTACGGGAAAGGTGCTCTCCAAGGTGACGGTTGCCGCCATTCCCGATGCGTATGTGGACACCACTGATTCGGATGCTGTTGCCGCCGATATTCTGGCGGGAAAAACCGCCTTTGTCGGAGGCTCCAAGGTAACCGGTACAATGGCGGACAATGGCGCTGTTGCAGGAACGATTGACGGTCTATTGGCCACCGAGTTTGAAATTCCGGCCGGCTATACCTCTGGCGGCACAGTTTCTCTGACAGCGGATATTTACAATGCGCTGGCCGCAATCTGAGGTGGCCTATGGGTGTGCAGGATGAAATTAAACGGATTCAGGACGCCAAGGCTGACCTCGTTGCTGCCATCACCGAGAAGGGTGTATCTGTCCCCAGTGGCAGCAAGATCGACGCTCTGGCATCGCTGGTCATGGGCATTGCAGGAACGGACTTGGATAGCCTGAAAACAGGTACATTTCGTGTACAAGCAACAACGCTGTGTCAGTGGACAGCCCTTAAGGACAGCAGCTATGCGGTGCCCCACGGTCTTGGGAAAACCCCTGACTTTTTCTTTGTGTATATCGAGCCAAGTACAAGCGCAACGCTTACCGCAAGCCAGACGCTGATCTTCGCAGCCATGCTCCCAGAGGCCATGCAGCGAAACCGCTTTTTGTATAGAGTCGGCAGCAACGGTGACAGCGAAATCATGAGCACAAGAGCCGCAGCGATTACACCTGTTATAACTACTCCGGTACTCGACTACGGGACGGTATCAACATTCAATATCGCTCAGGCAGATGACGAAGTGATCCGGTTTGGCAGCGCCAATGCTGCATATCTCAAGGCAAATACGACCTACAGTTGGATTGCGGGGTGCCTACCCGTCACCGGGTAGGGGGGTATACTTCTCTACGCTAAAGTATGGCCAGACCGCCGCCCCCCTCTTTACGCAAAACCGCAGAATTAAAGAGGGGGGATACCCCGGCCAGCGGGATTTTACAATTTAAAACTCAAAAAAGTCCGCAAAGGCCGGAGGTTTTGGAAACGGAAAGGCTCTTGAAGCCCCTGACCTTTTGCGGAAATGTTCAGGAAAAGGACTACAATTCGGCGTATTTACACCCCGTTTTGCGGCCCTTTTTTCTTTTACCCATCTGCGAAAGGATGTGACAGGTGTGAATGAATTCCAAGCGGCACAAATCCGAAATCTCCGTTTGCAGGGTGTGGGTTACCGGGGGATCGGCACGATTGTCGGCCTGTCCCGTGATATTGTCCGCAACTACTGCAAGTCAAACGGGCTGGATGGTCTGGCCACCGATCTGAAAATCAATATGCAGGAGCGCATGGAGACCGGCAGGGCCTGTTGGTGCTGTGGCAGGGAACTGGGTCAGCCACACACGGGACGGCGCAGGAAGTTCTGCTCAGATAAATGCAGAAGGGATTGGTGGGCTGCTCACCCGGAGGCCCGGACGCAAAACGAAGCAGCCTACTACCACCTGATCTGTGTGTATTGTGGGAAGACTTTCACTTCCTACGGCAATAAGAACCGGAAGTATTGCTCTCACAACTGCTATGTTCACGACCGCTTTTGGCGGGAGGAAGAAGGACGGGAGCCTTATGTTAGCCCCAGTCAGAAGGAGGTACCCAATGAGTAACGCAAAAAGTGCAATGGAATGGAGGACGATTCCGATTGGCGACCTCCTCCCCGCTGCCTACAATCCCCGCAAAAAGCTGAAGGCCGGGGACAAAGAATATGAGAAAATCAAAAATTCCATTCAAGAGTTCGGCTATGTCGAGCCGATCATCGTCAATTATGACATGACCGTTATCGGCGGTCACCAGCGGCTGACCGTACTGAAAGACCTCGGCTACACAGATGTGCAATGTGTGGTTGTCCACATTGAGGACGAAGCCAAGGTGAAAGCCCTGAACATCGCCCTCAACAAAATCACCGGCGCATGGAATGAGCAGCTTCTGGCCGATCTGATCGTCGATCTGCAAAGTCAGGACTTCAACACCGACTTCACCGGCTTCGAGGCCGCTGAGATCGAGCAGCTTTTCTCCAAAGTCCATAACAAGAAAATTCAAGAGGACGATTTTGATGTGGATGCGCAGCTAAGGAAGCCCACCATGTCAAAGCCGGGTGACCTCTGGCTCTTGGGGAGACATCGAGTGATCTGCGGTGATTCGCTTTTGCCCGAAACCTTCGCCATCCTCATGGATGGGCACCGGGCAAACCTCGTTCTGACAGACCCTCCCTACAATGTGAATGTAGAAGAGACTGCCGGAAAAATCAAAAATGATAATATGGCGGATGAGGATTTCTACAAGTTTCTCTTCGCTGCCTTTACCAATATGGAACAGAGCATGGAGAGCGATGCCTCCATCTATGTGTTCCATGCGGATTCCAAGGGGCTGATTTTCCGTCAGGCATTCCATGATGCGGGATTCTATCTGTCCGGCTGCTGTATCTGGAAGAAGAATGCGCTGGTGCTGGGCCGCTCCCCCTATCAGTGGCAGCACGAGCCGTGCCTCTTTGGGTGGAAGCTGGGCGGCAAACACCAGTGGTATTCCGACCGGAAGCAGACCACCATTTGGGAATATGATCGCCCCAAGTCCTCCAAGGAACATCCGACCATGAAACCCGTTGCGTTGATGGCCTACCCCATCCAGAATTCCAGCATGAGCAACTGCATTGTGCTTGACCCCTTCCTCGGCTCCGGCTCTACGCTCATTGCCTGTGAGCAGACGGGCCGGATCTGTTTCGGCGTGGAGTTGGATGAGAAATTCATGGATGTCATCGTCAACCGGTATATGGAGGCCGTTGGCTCCTCGGAGGATGTGTTTCTCTTCCGGGACGGCGTGAAGCTGCCGTATGTAGAGGTGCCGAAGCCGGAGGCGGTGAGCGCCCATGAGTAAGCCGGAGTACCGGGTACTATCATTTTCAGGTGGAAAAGATTCAACAGCCATGCTTCTGTGCTTGCTGGAGGAAGGCATTCATATTGATTGCATCCTGTTCTGCGATACCGGATTGGAGTTTCCCGCCATGTACAGGCATATTGAAAAAGTGGAACAGGCCATTGGTCGGCCTATCACCCGTGTCCGCTGCGAGGCCAGCTTTGAATATCTAATGTTGGAGCACCCGGTTCAACGCAAACAAAACACACTCTACGACAGACGATATGGATTAGAGCGCAATGGCTATAGCTGGCCGGGGCCGAAGATGCGTTGGTGTACGCAGAAACTCAAGGATGACCCAAGAGAGAAATTCCTGCAACCGCTCAGAGAGAAATATGATGTTAAGGAGTATGTTGGCATTGCTGCGGATGAGCAGTATCGGATGCAGCGCCGCCAGAACCAGCAGCCGAGCCATGTGCATCCTTTAATAGATTGGGGGATGACGGAGGCTGACTGCTTGAATTATTGTTATGCGCACGGTTTCGATTGGGAGGGCCTCTACAATCATTTCAGCCGGGTGTCCTGCTGGTGCTGCCCCCTCCAGCCGTTGGCAGAGTTGAGGCAACTGTACTGGAACTATCCTCATTTATGGGCGCAGCTTGAGCGGTGGGAAAGCCAAACATGGAGAAACTTCCGGGCGGATTTCAGCATTCCCGAATTGGCAATCCGCTTTGAATTTGAAAAGTCCTGCCTTGCTGATGGGCGCTCCATCACGAACAGGGCTTTTTTCTCTGACTTGAAAAGGCTCCTCGCAGAGAAAGCGGAACCGGATATTACCGATTCCACTGGCATCGGAGCAAATTGTGTCTAAACTGATAAATCCCTCATGACCCGTTGACTTATGACCGGTTCAGAGCGATATATGGTGTACCAAAACAAAGGAGGTCACCATTATGACAATCAAAACAAATGCAACCGACCGCAAAACTGTGGTCAAGGCCCTTGTACAAATGACGGGAGAGGATTCCATTTACCTCGGCCCTCCCACCTTTGCCTATCAGATCGGTGCCTACACCGTCGACCGGGAGGGTACCATCAATACGGAGGAGGATGAAACTACATTGAAAGAGTATCTGGAGGCCAATGGGCTGATTGACCCGGAGTTGGCCATGTCGAATGTGGTGGTTCCCATTCCGGACATCACCCCGCTGGAACTAAAGAATCTGATTTTCCTGATCCATTCTAAACAGTACCTGCTGAACCGGGTGGTCGACCATACGGCCTTTTCCATTCCCGGCAAGCTGATCGAGGCGTTGGAACAAAAGCTGCCGGAAGATATGGTGGCATTCCGCTCCCTGCTGGCTGAGCATCAGGGTGAACTGAAAGGGATGGCGATTGCAGAGGATACGGTCACCTTTTCCTACCCATTGCAGCAGGACGCCACAAAGAACAGCGCCCTTACTGAACTCATGGGAAATGCGGTCGCATATGCGAGAGCGGCCCGGAGGGTGAATCCGAAGCTGGTCATGGAGGAGAATGAAAAATACTACCTGCGGTCTTGGCTTTTGCGGGTGGGATTCTCCGGCTCCGCAGCACAGGAAAAGCGGAAGGCCCTGCTGGAGGGGCTGAAAGGCCACACGGCATTCCGCACTCCGGCAGATGAGGCCAAGTGGAAAGCAGCAAGGGCCGCAGAAAAACAGGCCAAGGAGTCTGACGACATTCCGGCGCTTACACCTGAGCAGGAACAGGACGAGGCCATTGCCGACGCTATCCTGATTGAGCAAGTCAATGCCAGCTTTGGTGAGGAAAATCCGGCATAATATGTACGATTTCCGGCCCCGATATTTGTGTACTTTATGGCGCAGAATTGACTTGATATAGTGTGCTTTTAGAGCGAATATGTGACTACCGAAAGGGAAAACCCAACCACAAAAAACGGAGGTTACATACTATGAACGCCAAGATTGCACAGCAGATCGAGAACATGAAGCAGCAGACCATCGGGGTCGAAATCGAGATGAGCGGCATCAGCCGCCAGAAGGTTGCGAAGGTGGTTGCACGGTACTTTGGAACCGAAAATACAGTCCGGCACGACGGCGGCGGCTACGACGCATGGAGTTGCCGGGACAACCAAGGCCGGACTTGGCGGGTGGTCAGCGACGCCAGCATCCAAGGAGAATGCGCTGAACTTACAACCCCGATCCTCCACTACGAGGACATCGGTGATTTGCAGGAAATCACCCGCCAGCTTCGCCACAGCGGGGCGATCAGCAACCCGGCCCACGGATGCGGCGTCCACATCCACATCGGCGCAGACGGCCACACAGCCGCCACCCTGCGGAACCTTGCAAACATCATGGCCAGCCACGAGGCCCTTTTAGCCGAGGCCCTTCGCTTGGATAGCCGCAGGATGAGACAGTACTGCAAGGTGGTCGATCCAGACTTCCTGCGCCGCCTGAACCAGCGAAAGCCCAGTACGATGGCTGCACTTGCCGACATTTGGTACGAAGGGTACTACGGAACACGCAACGCCCACTACAATCACAGCCGATACCACATGCTGAACCTCCACGCCACCTTTACCAAGGGCACCATCGAGTTCCGGCTTTTCCAGTTCGACAACCCCACCGCCGAGCGGAAGGGCGGACTTCATGCAGGGCAGCTTAAGAGTTACATTCAGCTTTGCCTCGCACTCAGCCAGATGGCCAAGACGGTCAAGACGGCCAGCCCCAAACCTCAGCAGAACGAAAACCCCAAATATGCCATGCGCACTTGGCTCCTCCGGCTCGGCTTCATCGGTGACGAATTCGCCACGGCAAGAGAAATCCTGACTCGGAACCTGCAGGGAGACGCAGCCTTCCGGCACGGCAGAGCCGCCTGAAGGGATTAGCCGCAGGCCCCCTTTCGACCGCTTCGGCGGTCTTAAGGTGGTAGAAGGGTAAGCCCTTCGGGAAGGAGCAACCAAAATGAGCGACAATGAGAAAAGATACTACATTGCGTATGGGAGCAATTTGAATGTCCGGCAAATGCAGAGCCGCTGCCCCAACGCCCGGTTGTGTGGGACATCGGTCATCGAAAACTACAGATTGCTGTTTAAGGGTAGTTTGACCGGTTCCTATCTGACCATCGAACCTATGGATGGCTACTATGTTCCGGTCGGGATCTGGCAGGTCACCCCGAAGGATGAGCACGCTCTTGACAGGTATGAGGGATATCCACATTTCTACTATAAGAAAGAGATGGAATTGCCGATCATAGGTATCAAGTCTGGCAAGAAGCGAATTCGCACAGCGTTCGTTTACATCATGCATGAGGAACGGCGGCTTGGTCATCCGTCGTTTGAGTATTATCGCACCTGTGTCGATGGGTATGGTGCATTTGGTTTTGACCTTCGGGTCTTGGCGAAGGCTCTGCTGGAGAGCGGAGAGGAGGAGTTTTGATGGGATGCAAAGTGTTTCAACTGACCATTTGCCCGAAATGCGGGAAACCGTATCGGGGAGCACCAGCCCTTTCCCGGCTGGACAACGCCACGCTGATCTGTCCCGACTGCGGCATCCGGGAGGCTCTGGCCTCCTTGGATATTTCCCCCGATGAGCAGGAAGCCATTCTCGATACCATACACCGTCATGAAAGAGAGGCGCAGTCATGAGACCTGAGATTGAAAGATTGCGCTGTATGTTTCCGGCTGGTACACGGATTACGCTTTTGGGGATGGACGATCCCCAAGCGCCTCCGGTTGGCACGAAGGGCACCGTCAAAGGTGTAGATGATGCGGGGGACATTATGGTGCGCTGGGACAATGGCAGCGGCCTGAATGTCATCCCCGGAGTAGACCTGATTCAAGTGGACTCTGATCATGGGAAAGGCTGATGATTCCGACGCAGGGGGCGGGAAAAATCAACCGCCCCTCCTCCACTTTACCCTATATTCGCTCTAAATCGCAAGTTTATCAAGGGGTCTTGCCGAAATAATGTACACAATCTTTCCTCTGATTGTTTGGTACATTTATGGCGCAGAATTGACTTGCTATTATACGAATTTAGAGCGAATATGTGACTACCGAAAGGGAAATCACATCACGGAGGAAAGCAAAATGACAGTCAGCTACAAGATTAATGGAGTTTACACCACAAAGTCGCTTACCGAATGGTTCATTGGTAAAGGAACCGTCAAACGCCTGACAGATGCCGCCAAGAAGCACTTCCATAAAACTGGCGAACCGCAGAACAGAGTTTGGTGCGATGGCACCGGCTGGCTCACCATCATCGTTGAGGAGGCAGCAAAATGAAAGAGCACCGAGTCACCAAGGCGACGGAATATGCCAAGCTGGTTCAGGCCGAGCGGACGGCGCACAAGATTGAAGTGCGGGAACGGAGCACCGGCAAATCCGGGGTTGCCAACACCTACGGTTCCGGGGTGGCGGATTTCTTCGGAGCGGACGATGGAAGCGAGGACAAGGTGGTCACCCCGGAGGCTTTCAGCGACGAGTTTGAAATCACTGCCATCGTGATTGGATAAAAGGTGCAGGGCGAAATTCGCCCTGCCTCTGTCTTTTTGGGGTGCGAATCGCACGGTCAGATATACACAGTTTTTGCCCTCCATCTTTGTGTACATTATGGCTCAGAATTGACTTGCTATTATCCAGATTTAGAGCGAATATGTAACCACCGAAGGGGAAAACCCAACGGAAAACACAAAAACGGAGGTACCATTATGAAGAACAATTTCGCCAACGAGTACGCACAGGAGATGGCAATTCGGGCGCAGTATCACGACGCCACCGACGAGCAGGGTCGGGAGGCCGCACGAGCCGCTTACGTCGCCCACAAAGCCCACATCGAGGCCAAGGGCAACGGCTACGCCAGCCTCTACCGCTTTTTCGCTGAGGCGCAGGAGCAGGGCAACGAGCGCATCGACCTGCACGAGGCGATTTGGGACAGCAGGGTCAAGCCCCTGATCGACTGCCTTCGGGAGTATGGCATCGAAGAATTCACCTTTTCCTCCACTTGGTCGAGCGCCGTGGAAACCGCATGGCTTTTCCTTCAAAACGGATGCAGCCTTCAGGGGCTAATTCAGATTAACGGCCAGTCGAACACCTTTTCCGGCGAACCGGATAAAATCCCGGCCTACCTTTTCCGACTCCAGTGAGACGGAAGGCCGAAGGAGCCGCAAGGCTCTTTTGGTCGTATATGCACAGTATTCTCCGGTAATCTTTGTGTACATTATGGCTCACAATTGACTTGCTATTATCCGGGTTTAGAGCGAATATGTAACCACCGAAGGGAAAAACCCAACGGAAACGAAAAAGATGGAGGTACATGCCATGAAAAAGCAGAGAATCAGTAAGAAGGAATATGCAGCGATTCTGGAGATCGCCAAGCGGAACAGCTTCCTGATTGAGGAACGAGGGGATCTGAAAACCCGCTCTTCTGATGAAGAGGATTTCCTCGACATGGCGGTCTGGAGCATCGAGGAGATGCTGATTCAGGTTTACGAACTTGGTAAGGGCCAGAAATAAGCGCCCGCACCGACCATTGGGCTTCGGCCCTTTTGGTCGTATATACACAGTTTTCGGCTTCCATCTTTGTGTACATTATGGCGCAGAAATGACTTGCTATTACGGGGAAGTAGAGCGAATATGTAACCACCGAAAGGAAAACAGGCAGAAAAACGGAGGAACTACCATGAACGCCTACACCCTGAGAAACCACATGAACCTGCGCAAGTACAACACAGAAATCACCCGGCAGGACTTCGAAACCCTTTTCACAAAGAGCCGGGAGCGAGTCACCTACACCTTCAACGGCTGGGACGGGAAAAGCTATGATGGCGAGAGCCGGACAAGCTGCGTGTACCGCACCAGCGTCCCCGGATACGAGGGGATTCGCTTCATCAAGGTTGGAAAAAGTCTACACTACATCATGGAGGACGATTTCGTGATGGAAAAGGCCACCGAGGAGAACCACCCCACCGCCAGTTGGCTGGTGGATGTCGCACGGGCCAACTAAAACCACCATGCAATGGGCGGAGGAAAAAGGCTGGATGACCAGCCCTTTTCCTCTGTCCATCGCCATAATACACACAATTTCTGCTCTCTATCTTTGTGTACATTATGCCTCAGAATTGACTTGCTATTATGCCCATTCAGAGCGAATATGTAATCACCGAAAGGGAGAACCCCAGCGGAAAACACAAAAACGGAGGACAAAAATATGTGGTCAGAAGGCGTTATCGGAATCCCCAATAAGAACGGAAGCTACACTTCATGCAAATATTGCGTTAAGCACTTTGAGGAAGGAAGCGAATGGGGCATCAATGGAGGCCGGATTTCCAAGTTGGAGATTCGGGTGAATGGCAGGATTACCGCCAACTACGATAGAGGCTGGGATATCGAGCCGAAGGATGAGCCGAGCCAGCTTGCCCTTTGCATCCTGCTGAACAACTACAACTAATCGATTCAGCCGGGAGCAGCGCCCTTTCGGGGGCCTGTTTCTTGTACACCAATCATTTTCAAGACCCATCGAGGTCTTTTTTTGTTGCCATTTTGCGCTGGAAGGAGGTGAGGCCGATGGCTCAGAGAGGAAGAAAACCGAAGCCGACCGCTATGAAGGTGCTGGAGGGAAACCCCGGAGGCCGTCCCCTGAATGATCGGGAGCCTGCTCCGGCGAAGAAAGCGCCTCGCTGTCCCTCTTGGCTGGAGGATGAAGCCAAGAAGGAGTGGAAGCGGATGGCAAAGGTGCTGGAGGCGATGGGCCTCCTGACTGAGATGGACATGGCCGCTTTTGCAGGATACTGCCAAGCGTATGCCCGTTGGAAGGAGGCGGAGGAATTTATCACGCAGCATGGCTCTATGGTTCGGACGCCCAACGGCTACTTGCAGCAGGTGCCGCAGGTTTCCATTGCGCAAACCAATCAGAAAATCATGCTGAAGTTCTGTGAGCAGTTTGGCCTGACGCCCTCGGCACGAAGCCGGATCGTGGCTGGCAGTGATGCCGACACCACCGGCGACGAGATGGAGAGCCTGTTGGGGGGTGACCTGTAATGGCGTGGAAATACACACCTTCCCCCTTTATGTTGCCAACGTCTCACTACGATGAGGCGAAGGCAGACCGGGCGGTGAGGTTCATCTGCAACCTCTGCCACACCAAAGGCAAGTGGGCTGGAAAGAAATTCACACTGCTTCCTTGGCAGGAACAGATTGTCCGGGATGTGTTTGGCATCGTCAAGCCGGACGGCAAGCGACAGTTCCGTTCCGCCTACGTGGAGATTCCAAAGAAAAACGGCAAGAGCGAGCTGGCCGCTGCCATCGCCCTGTATCTACTGTTTGCTGACAACGAAATGTCTGCCGAGGTCTATGGCGCAGCTTCAGACCGGCAACAGGCGTCCATCGTTTTTGATGTCGCCCGTCAGATGGTGGAGATGTCCCCAGCGCTGCTCCGCCGCTGCAAAATCATGGCGGCGACCAAGCGCATCGTCAACTACTCGAATTCCGGTTTTTATCAGGTGCTGTCTGCGGAGGTAGGTACCAAGCACGGCTTCAATGTTTCTGGCTTGGTATTTGACGAAATACACGCCCAGCCAAACCGGAAGCTGTACGATGTCCTGACCAAAGGCTCTGGCGATGCCCGTGAGCAGCCCTTTTTCTTTATCATCACGACGGCTGGCACCGATAAGAACAGCATCTGCTATGAGTTGCACACCAAGGCGCAGGATATTCAGGCTGGCCGGAAAATCGACCCCTCCATGTACCCCGTAGTGTATGGGCTGTCGGAGGAGGACGATTGGACGGATGAAGCCAATTGGTACAAAGCAAATCCCTCCCTCGGTCACACTATCGGTATCGACCGGATGCGGGACGCCTACAACTCGGCGCTGGATAACCCGGCAGAGGAAAATGTGTTTAAGCAGCTTCGGCTGAACATTTGGACATCAGCCACGGTGTGCTGGATTCCCGATCACATCTATGATCGGGGAAATACACCGGTTCCGCTGGAGTCCTTGCGGGGCCGTAGATGCTATGGCGGGCTTGACCTGTCCAGCACTTCTGACATCACTGCTTTTGTGCTTGTGTTCCCACCGAGGACAGAGGATGAAAAATACATCGTTCTGCCCTTTTTCTGGCTTCCAGAAGAAACGCTGGATCTGCGATGCCGCAGAGACCATGTGCCCTATGATGTGTGGGAGCGTCAGGGCTTTTTGATGACTACCGAGGGCAATGTCATCCACTATGGATTTATTGAGCGGTTCATAGAGCAGCTTGGCGAAACCTACAACATCCTCGAAATCGCAGTCGACCGCTGGAACGCAACGCAGATGATTCAGAATCTGGAGGGGGACGGTTTTACGATGGTTCCTTTTGGACAGGGCTATAAGGACATGTCCCCGCCCAGCAAGGAACTGTTCAAGCTGCTGATGGAAGGCCGCTTCATTCACGGCGGCAATCCTGTGCTCAAATGGATGGCACAGAATGTTGTCATGCACCAAGACCCGGCTGGAAACATCAAGCCAGATAAGGATAAATCCACAGAGAAAATTGACGGCATCGTTGCATGGATAATGGCACTTGACCGCTGCATCCGGCATCAAGACGGCAGTAGCGTGTATGATTCCCGTGGCCTCGTTGTGTTATAGTGAAATTTTTCAGTATAATTTCTCAATCTGGACACGACTTTTGGCGAATCGTCTGCTATAATAACGGCGACTACCAAAGAAAGGAAGAAACTGTTATGATGTATTTTGCAAAAGGCCGCTTTCATGTTGGGAATGTTTCCTTTGCGCTTCCCGACAACTGCTATCTTGACCCCTGCCCGGAAACCGAGGGGACGGGAGTCTATATCCGCTCTGTGGAGAATGACCACTATGCGATTATGGTTGCTGCAGAGCACGATGAGGGGAACTATCAGGAATCGATGCAAGAATTCATTCTTCAGATTTCCCGTAACCCGATATTTGCGGATTATACGGTGAACAACCTGACTGGCTTCAGCGCCCTGTACCGATCTTCCCACCACCAATACTTCGAGGTGCGTTTTCCCGCAGAGGATGGCGGTAAGAATATCATGGACGGCGAGGAGGATAATGTTGTTGTTTTCACTATTACGGCTAAAACAAAGCCGAGTATTGAAACGATTGTTCAGTATCCAATGGTGCAACAGCTTCTGTCCAGTTTTCGCAGGGACGAAGAATAGACGCGATGAGCAGATCGAGCGGGAAATAGAACGGAAGGCAGAATCCGCAGAGTAACATAGCAATCAAGAAATGAACACAGCAGCATGAAGAGCATCGCTTCGGCGGTGCTTTTCTTTTGCCCATTTTTAGGAGGTGCTTATGGGAATTCGAGATTTATTTGGGCTGGCAAAGGCCAGAGACAAGCCCCAAAACTATCATGTAGGATCGCAGTATTCGTTCCTGTTCGGAACGACCACCAGTGGCAAAAGCGTAACCGAGTTTACTGCCATGCAGACCACGGCGGTCTATTCCTGTGTGCGGATACTGTCGGAGGCCATTGCCTCGCTCCCGCTTCATCTTTACAAATACAAGGGCAACAGCAAAGAGCGGGTGTATGACCATCCCCTCTACCTGATCCTCCACGATGAGCCAAACCCGGAGATGACCTCGTTCATTTTCCGGGAGACGTTGATGACGCATCTGCTCTTGTGGGGGAATGCCTACGCTCAAATCATCCGGGATGGCGCTGGCCGGGTAGTTGCCCTCTACCCTCTGCTCCCTAACAAAATGAGCGTGGACAGGAACACCAACGGCCAGCTTGTCTACACCTACTGCCGGGATTCTGATGAGAATCCGAATTTCCGGGGCTACGGGCAGGTTACGCTGCGGCGGGAGGATGTGCTGCACATTCCCGGCCTTGGCTTTGATGGCTTGGTCGGCTACAGCCCGATTGCCATGATGAAGAATGCTGTGGGCATCACGATGGCATGTGAGGAGTACGGGGCCAGTTTCTTCGCCAACGGCGCTACACCGGGCGGTGTGTTGGAACACCCCGGCGTACTCAAAGACCCGGCAAAGGTCAGGGAGTCGTGGAACGAGGTCTACAAGGGCAGCGGGAACGCCCACAAGGTAGCTGTGTTGGAGGAAGGGATGAAGTACCAGCAGATTGGCCTTCCTCCGGAGGACAGCCAGTTCCTTGAAACCCGCAAATTTCAGCTTGATGAAATCGCGCGGCTCTATCGTATCCCTCCCCACATGGTCGGGGATTTGGAGAAGTCCAGCTTCTCCAATATTGAGCAGCAGTCTCTGGAGTTCGTGAAATACACGCTCGACCCTTGGGTGATCCGCTGGGAGCAATCCCTCCAGCGGGCGCTGCTGCTCCCCAGCGAAAAGGGTGAGTATTTTATCAAGCTGAATGTGGATGGGCTGCTCCGTGGTGACTATGCTTCCCGCATGACCGGCTATGCTACAGCCCGTCAGAATGGGTGGATGTCTGCTAACGACATCCGGGAGATGGAGGATTTAAACCCAATCCCGGACGAGGAAGGCGGCAACCTGTATCTGATCAACGGCAACATGACAAAGCTGGCCGATGCTGGCGCTTTTGCCACTGGCACCGGCGATACCATCGGCACCCCATCTACACGACAAAATTCGACATGAAAGTGAGGTCTGCGCCAATGAAACGAAAGTTCTGGCACTGGATGAAAAACCAAGCACCTGAAGACGAGAGCGTCCCGGAATCCCGGACGCTCTTTTTGAATGGGGAAATCTCTGATGAGACATGGTACGGCGATGAGGTCACGCCACAGCTTTTCCGGGATGAACTGAATTCCGGCAATGGCGATATCACGGTCTGGATCAACAGTCCGGGCGGTGATGTATTTGCGGCGGCTCAGATTTATAACATGCTCATGGATTACCCTCACGATGTGACCGTGAAGATTGACAGCCTTGCGGCCTCTGCCGCCTCGGTCATTGCAATGGCCGGAACAAGGGTGGAGATGAGTCCTGTGGCCATGATGATGATTCACAACCCGGCGACCATTGCCATTGGCGATGCCGCTGAAATGAAGAAGGCAATCGATATGCTCTCCGAGGTCAAGGAAAGCATTATGAATGCCTATGAAATCAAGACGGGCCTGTCCCGCCAGAAGATTTCTCATCTGATGGATGCTGAAAGCTGGTTCAACGCTACCAAGGCGGTGGAGTTGGGCTTCGCTGACAGCATCCTTTTTGATGCCCCGGATGACGGGGAGCAGCCGGAGGCATTTCTATTTTCCAGAGCGGCGGTGACCAACTCGCTGCTCTCCAAGCTGATCCCCCCGAAACCGGAAAAGAAAACACCCATTGACCAGTTGGAAAAGCGACTGAACCTGTTGGCCCATTAATTTGAAGGAGGAAAATGCAATGAATAAGATTCTGGAACTGCGTGAGAAGCGTGCAAAGGCGTGGGAGGCTGCAAAGGCTTTCCTCGACTCCAAGCGAGGTGCGGACGGTCTGCTCTCTGCGGCGGACACTGCCACCTATGACAAGATGGAGGCAGATGTGGTGAACCTTGGCAAGGAGATCGAGCGTCTGGAGCGTCAGGCGGCTATCGATCTGGAACTGTCCAAGCCCACCAGCAGCCCCATCACCAATCAGCCGGGAAGCGGCATGAAGGATGACGCCAAGACCGGCACGGCCTCGGAAGCCTACAAGCGGGTGTTCTGGGACAGCTTCCGTAAGCGTGGCTTTATGGACATCAATAATGTGCTTCAGATCGGTACCGACGAACAGGGCGGTTACCTTGTGCCGGACGAATTCGAGCACAAGCTGATCGATGCCCTTCAGGAGCAGAACTTCTTCCGCACTCTGGCCACCATCATCCACACCTCCAGCGGTGACCGGAAGATTCCTGTCGTCACCGGGCATGGTGAGGCTGCGTGGATGGATGAGAATGGCCTGTATCCCGAAAGCGAGGATACCTTCGGCATCACCTCCATCGGCGCCTACAAGCTGGGCACGGCGATCAAGGTTTCCGATGAACTGCTGTACGACAGCGTGTTCGATCTGGAGTCCTATATCGCCACTGAGTTTGCCCGTCGAATTGGCACCAAGGAGGAGGAAGCCTTCATTGTTGGCGATGGTACCAGTAAGCCCACCGGCGTCGTGCCCTCCGCAGAGGATGGTGTCACCACGGCGGGTGCAAACATCACTTTCGATGATGTTATGGATCTGTACCACTCCCTGCGTATCCCTTACCGCCGCAATGCTGTGTGGCTGCTGAATGACACCACGGTCAAGGCGCTGCGGAAGCTGAAGGATGGCAACGGCAATTATATCTGGCAGCCCTCCGTACAGGCTGGCCAGCCGGATATGATTCTGAACCGCCCCTATTACACTTCCAGCTTTGTGCCTGACCTGACCGCTGGTAATCGTGTCATGCTCTTCGGTGATTTCAGCTACTACTGGATTGCCGACCGTCAGGGCCGCAGCTTCAAGCGCCTGAACGAACTCTACGCTGCCAACGGACAGGTCGGCTTCCTCGCTTCCCAGCGTGTGGACGGCAAGCTGATTCTGCCGGAGGCGGTCAAGGCCATGACCCTCAAGGCGTAATCTGGCGGGGAGGTGTGTCTGAATGCTGGTATCTCTGAATGAGGCCAAAGAATACCTCAAGGTGGAATATGAGGATGAGGACACCCTCCTCGTTTCCATCATTAATTCCGCTGAGAAGCTGTGCAGCGACATTTTGCGCCGGGAACTGGATGGAGATGAAGCTGTCCGCATTGCGGTGCTCTATGCCATCGGTGTCCTTTATGAGAACCGGGGTACCAAGGAGGAAGTTGCTGACTTGGTGCCCACCCTGAAATGCCTCCTCTCCGGGAGCCGGAAGGAGGCGTTCTGATGGACATTGGTTCTATGCGCCAGCGGATCATCATTCAGGAATCACAGGTGAAGGTCGATGCCATCGGCAACCACACGACGGAGTGGGTGGATTGGCATTCCTGCTTTGCCTATGTCAATTTGTCCTCCGGGAAGGAGTACGGCGCTGCGCCGGAGACCATCTCGGAGGACACTCTGATTTTCATTATCCGCTGGTGCCAGAAGCTGCGCTCTCTGGACAGCAAGAAATACAGAATCCGCTATGAGGGCAGGATTTACAATATCACCCTTGTGGATGATGTGCAGTTTCGGCATGAAAAGCTGAAGCTGACGGCCACCAAGGAAGTCAGGGGGTGACGGCATGAGCAAGCGAATTTCCATCGACCAGCTTTCCGATGAGATCATGTCCGCCCTGAAGGAGTACAAGGATGTCACGGATGAAGTCGTTGACCGGGCGGTCGCCAAGGTCTCTAAGGAGGCGAAGCAAATCGCTCAGTCCGGCTCCCCGACAGAAACGGGCGGCTATCAGAAGGGCTGGGCTGTGAAGAAAACTTCTGAGCGGGCTGGTCAGGTTTCCATTACCGTTTACAACCGGAGGAAGCCCGGCCTGACCCATCTTCTGGAGAAGGGCCATGCCAAGCGTGGCGGGGGCCGTGTGGCGGGAAAACCGCACATCGCACCGGCAGAGGAATACGCCATCGAGCAGCTTGAGGCTGAAATCAAAAGGGGGCTACAGTGAATGTCTTTTGAAGAAATTATGGAGATGCTGCAGGGGATGGGCATTCCCGTTGCCTATCACCACTTTGCGGAGGGTGAAGGGCCGGAGCCGCCTTTTTTGGTGTACCTTTCCCCCGGCAGCAATAATTTCTCCGCAGACGGTCAGGTTTACTTCAAGGTGAAGCAGCTTGACATTGAACTTTACACAGATCGGAAGGATGCCGCTCTGGAAGAACAGTTGGAGGCCATTCTGGATGCCCACGGTTTCTTCTATGACAAAACGGAATCCTTCATCGAGTCTGAGAAATTATATGAAGTCTTATACGAAATGGAGGTCTGACGACTATGGGTAACAAGGTCAAGTACAATCTGAAAAATGTCCATGCTGCCAAGCTGACGGAAACCGTGACGGATGGGGTGACCACCTTCTCCTATTCCAACCCGAAATCCATCCCCGGTGCCGTCAGTATCAGTTTGGATGCGGAAGGCGAATCCAGCCCCTTCTATGCGGACGGCATTGTTTACTTCCGCAGCGTGACCAATAACGGGTATTCCGGTGATCTGGAGATTGCCTTGATTCCTGAATGGTTCCGCACTGAAATCCTGCAAGAGACGCTGGATGCCAATGGGGTGCTGGTGGAAAACAGCGGTGTTGGTGAGAGCGTCAAGTTTGCGCTGCTCTTTGAATTCGACGGCGATGTGAATGCCATCCGTCATGTGCTCTACAATTGCAGCGCATCCCGTCCGTCCATCGAATCCGAAACCAAGGAAGACACCATTGAACCGGGAACGGAAACGCTGTCCATTACCGCTGATCCTCGCTCTGATGGGCTGGTCAAAGCCCGTACTGGCGACACCACCGATCAGTCTGCCTACAACAACTGGTACAAGGCTGTATATCTTCCTTCGGAAGAGGCAGCGGGCTAAGAAGGGAGCGATGACAGATGCTGAAGAAAGAAATTGAAATCTGCGGTAAGAAGGTGCCGTTCCGTTCCTCGGCCACCATCCCCCGCCTGTATCGGGCGAAGTTCAAGCGGGACATCTTCAAAGACCTGTCCAAGCTGGAGAAATCCTATAAGGGCAAGACCAAGGACGGGAACGAGTTCCAGATCGAGGATTTGGAGATTTTTGAGAATGTGGCATACATCATGGCCTATCATGCGGACAACTCCATTCCTGCCAGCATCGAGGACTGGCTGGATCAGTTTGAGATGTTCTCTATCTACGAAATCCTGCCGGAGATTCTGGAACTGTGGGGTGCGAACATGATGACCGATGTAGCGGCAAAAAAAAACTTGGCCGCAGTGAGCGGGAAATGACCACACCCCTATTCCTTCTGCGGAGCGTGGAAATCGGCATCGCTGTCCGGGATCTGGACTTGCTCACCATTGGGCTTGTGATTGATATGTGGACAGAGCGGGCCAACGACGGCGTGAAGTATAAGCGTGTTGCAACGCAGGAGGATTTTGACAAGTTCTGATTCAGGCGCATCCGGTAACGGGTGCGCCTCTTTACATCGATTGGAGGTGAGCGAATGGCAAGCAGAATCAAGGGCATCACGATTGAGATTGGCGGCGATACCACAGGTCTTGACAAGGCCCTGCAAAAAGTCCAATCCTCTCTGCGCTCTACGCAGTCCTCTCTGAAGGATGTAAATAAGCTGCTGAAACTCGATCCTTCCAATACGGAACTGCTCACGCAGAAGCAGCGGCTTTTGAAGGACGCCATCTCCTCCACCAAAGAAAAGCTGGATGCGCTCAAACAGGCGCAGGTACAGGCAAAGGAGCAGTTGGAGAACGGGACGCTCGGTCAGGACAAATATGATGCTCTCCAGCGTGAGATTGTGGAGACCGAGCAGGAACTTCGGCGCTTGCAGGAGGAAGCTGCCACCACCAGCACGGCGCTGGCTAAGATCGAAGAGGTCGGCGGGAAGCTGGAGAGTGTGGGCAACTCCATCGCCGGAGTTGGGAAAAAGGTATCCGTGGCCTCCACTGCGGTTACCGGCCTTGGTATAGCCGCTGTAAAAACTGCTGCCGATTTTGACTCCGCTATGAGTCAGGTGGCGGCTGTTTCTGGTGCAACCGGCGATGAACTGCAGGCCCTGCGGGATAAGGCCCGTGAGATGGGCGAGAAAACCAAATTCTCTGCTTCCGAAGCGGCTGAAGCTATGAACTATATGGCGATGGCTGGCTGGAAAACAGAGGACATGCTGAGCGGTATTGACGGAATTATGAACCTCGCCGCAGCATCCGGTGAGGACTTGGCAACCACCTCAGATATTGTCACCGACGCCCTGACTGCCTTGGGCCTCTCCGCTGCCGACTCCGGGCACTTTGCGGATATCCTTGCGGCGGCAAGCTCCAATGCGAATACGAATGTCTCCATGATTGGTGAGACATTCAAGTATTGTGCCCCGGTCGCAGGTGCGCTGGGCTTCTCCGCAGAGGATACCGCTGAGGCGATTGGCCTCATGGCGAATGCTGGTATCAAATCCACTCAGGCCGGTACTGCCATGCGCACCATGCTCACCAACCTGACTGGCGAGGTTACCTTTGTGGGCGATGCCTTTGGGGAACTGACTGTCCAGACCACCAATACAGATGGCAGTATGCGCAGCCTTGGGGACATCCTCACGGATTGCCGTGCGGCCTTCAATCAGATGTCCGAATCGGAGAAAGCCGCCAATGCAGAAGCCCTTGTGGGCAAGAACGCCATGTCTGGCTTCCTTGCGGTGATGAATGCTGCCCCCTCGGACATTGAAAAGCTGAATAGCGCCATCAATAACTGCGACGGTACAGCCGAGCGCATGGCTGAAACGATGCAAGACAACCTGACTGGCCAGCTTACCATTCTGAAAAGCCAGTTGGAGGAATTGGCGATTTCCTTTGGTGAAATTCTCATGCCAGCAATCCGCAGCATTGTCGGCAAAATTCAGGAGTTTGTAGATAAGCTGAATGGCATGGACGAGGGCACCAAAGAGACCATCGTGCAGATTGGCCTGTTTGTTGCGGCCTTGGGGCCAGCCCTGATTGTTCTTGGAACGGTTGTTTCCAAGGTTGGCTCTGCCATGAAGGGGTTCTCCGCTCTGGCAAAGGGTGTAGCAAAGCTGTCCGTCAAGGTCGGTGGTGTGAACGGTATTCTTGGCAAGCTGGGCGCTGTGCTCGGCGGCATCTCTGCGCCTGTTGTGGCCGTAGTCGCTGTTATCGGAACTTTGGTCGCCGCTTTCGTCCATCTCTGGAACACCAATGAAGGATTCCGGGAGGCCATCATTGGCACATGGAATCAGATCAAGGAGACCGTCAGCAGCTTCTGCCAAGGCATTGTTGACCGCCTCAATGCGCTCGGATTTGAGTTTTCCGACATTGTGGAGGTCATCAAGGCCGTATGGGATGGCTTCTGCTCCCTGCTGGCACCTCTGTTCGAGGGAGCATTTCAGGCGATCTCCACCATCCTCTCCACAGTGCTGGATGTAATCACCGGGATACTGGATGTATTTATCGGCATCTTCACCGGGAACTGGAGCCAAGCATGGGATGGTGTCAAGGGCATCTTCTCTGGCATATGGGAGGGAATCAAATCTATCTTCTCTACGGTGCTGGATACCATGAAGGGGATTTTGGATGTTGTGCTTGGATGGTTCGGCACAAGCTGGAACGAGGTCTGGACGGGCATTAAGGATTTCTTTGTCGGCATCTGGAACGGCATTGTATCCTTCCTGAGTGGCGTGTGGGAAACCATCTGCAATGTGGTGCAGACGGCAGTCATGCTGGTCGGCTCCATTCTGGAGGCGGCATTCGACATCATCACGCTGCCTTTCCGCTTTATTTGGGAGAACTGCAAGGAAACGGTGCTGGCCGTGTGGGAGGCCATCAAGTCGGCGGTCTCCACAGCCATCAATGCAGTCGCTTCTGTGATTTCTACGGTCATGGGAGCAATCCATAATGTTATATCAGCCGTATGGAACGCAATCAGCACTGTCGTTTCTACAGTGGTGAATAAAATCAAAACCGTGGTCACGACTGTTTTCAATGCAATCAAGACCGTGGCTTCTACGGTTTGGAACTCTATTAAATCCGTCATCACGGCAGTGGTGGATGGGATCAAGAGTAAGGTGTCTGCTGCCTTTGAGGCCGTCAAGAGTACGGTTACAAACGTGTTCAATGGCATCAAGAGCACGGCCACTACGATTTGGAACGGGATCAAAAATGCCATCGTACAGCCGATTGAAAAGGCGAGGGATTCCATCAAGGGTATCGTGGACAAGATTACAGGATTCTTCAGCAGCATGAAAATCTCCCTGCCACACATCAAACTGCCTCACTTCAAGATTACTGGCTCTTTGTCCATTGCGCCGCCGAGTGTGCCTCATCTGTCCATTGATTGGTACAAGGAAGGCGGCATCATGGCCAAGCCGACCATTTTCGGCATGAATGGCAGCAGCTTGATGGCGGGCGGCGAAGCTGGCAGCGAGGCAATCCTGCCCCTGAAGGGGTTCTATGACCAGTTGGAGAACATCCTCTCCAGCCGACTGAACACCAGCACAATGGAACAGTATCTTGCGGTGATCGCTGCCAACAGCGGCAGGGGCATCTATTTGGATGACGGCACTTTGGTCGGGCGCTTGCTTCCGGCCATCGACTCTGGCCTTGCCGATTATAGTCTGAGAAGTAGGAGGGGTAACCGATGAGCAGTATTTTCTTAGGCGCAACCATCAACGGGGAACACACCCTCCGGGACTGGAAGATGGCTATCAACAATTCGGACATCCTCTCTGCGCCGGAGCCAAATACTGTGTATCTGGAGGTGCCGGGACGGAACGGGCGCTTAGACTTGTCTGAGGCGCTCACAGGGGATGTGACCTATCAGAACCGGACAATCAAATTGCAGCTTGGAGGCAGCGTGGGTATTCAGGAATGGTACGAACGCTGCCTCCATGTATTTAACACATTTCATGGCAGAGCGGTTCAGGTGATTTTCGATGACGATCCCACCCATTACTTCAAGGGCAGGGCCACGGTCACGGAACCGCAGCGTGTGCGCAACGGAGGTCAGTTTGTTTTTACCGTTGATGCGGAGCCTTTCCGCTATGAACTGCAAGAGTATATTACGCAGTGGACGGTGAGCACCGGAACCACGATTGTCGGGAAGCTCCCGAACACACGAATGCCAACCAGCCCCACGGTCACCGTTCCCAACGATTGTGAGTTGATTGTTGGGGATGTCACCTATGCGCTCTTGGCTGGAGAAAACACAGTTTCGGCCTTGATTCTCACGGAGGGAGAAACGGAGTTCACGGTGAACGGAGCCTCCGATGTGGTCTTTTCCTATCAGAGGGGGTGCCTGTAATGATTCAAATGCTCTGCGACGGCCTTCTGCTCTATGATCTGCGGAACAAATCGTGTGTTCTGGCGGAGCCAAAGGCCGAACTGGAGGTCAACAAGACCGGGAGCCTGTCGTTTCAGATGGCTCCCACCCATCCACTGTATGATCGAATCCAGAAATTGAAATCTGAAATCGCCGTATATCAGGATGGTGAGTGGCTCGGCTCCTTCCGCATCCTGAACACGGAATTGGATTTCAACAACATCAAAACGGTCACCTGCGAGGGGGAACTGGCCTACCTTCTGGACAGCATCCAGCGGGCGGCAGAGTACCATGACATCTCGGTTGCCGACTACTTCGCCACGCTCATTGCCAACCACAATGCAGATGTGGATGAAGGGAAGCAATTTATGGTCGGGGCCGTCACGGTTACAGACCCCAACGACAGCCTCTATCGCTACTCCTCCTACGAAAGTACATGGGACACGATTCAGGGCAAGCTGCTGGATCGGCTCGGCGGGTATATCCGCACCCGGCGGGTGGGCGGTGTACGGACGCTTGACTATGTGGCGGACTATGGCAATGTCAATCCGCAGGTAATCCGCTTCGGAGAAAACATTCTTGACCTGACCCGTGAAATCCGGGGTGAGGAAGTTGCCACGGTACTGGTTCCCTTGGGAGCCAAAGATGAGACCACAGAGGAGCGGCTGACGGTTGCATCCGTCAACGATGGGCTGGACTACATTGAGGATGCAGATGCAATTGCCGTCTATGGCCGGATCGTGAAGACTGTGGAATTTGATGATGTGACGCTGGCGTCCAATCTGCTGCGGAAAGGTTATGAGCAGTTGGCGCAGATGAAAGCCCCCGCCGTAACGCTCACGATGACGGCGGTCGACCTTCATTTGGTCGATGTGTCCATTGAGCGCATCAAGGTCGGTGACTTCATCCGGGTGGTTTCGGAGCCGCATGGCTTGGATGAGTACATGACGGTGCAGAAGCTGGAACTGGATTTTCAGCACCCGGAGAACTCAAAAGTCACGATGGGCACCACCCGCAAGACGCTGGATCATGTCCTGACAGATGGGCAGAAGGAGCCTTGGGAGGAAATCCTGAATGCCCAGCAGAGCCTCCGGGAATCCCTCTCATCTGTCAAAGTCACGGTGCAGCAGTGCTATTCCGAGATTTCAAAAACCGCCGAGGAGATCAAAGCCTCCGTGAGCGAACAGTATCTCAGCAAGTCGGAACTGGAGACCATCCAGCGGGATTTCCAGACCAGCATCACGCAAAACAGCAGCGAAATCCGTATGGATTTTACCACCATCACCAATGAGATCATCGATCAGGTAACGGCCAATCAGACGCTCTTGGAGGAGTACATCCGATTCAAGGGTGCCCTGATTGAACTTGGCAAGGTAGGAAACGCCTTCACAGCGGAACTGTCCAATGAGGAACTGGCCTTTAAGGAGAATGGCCAGCGCATCGCCTATATCTCCAATCAGCAGTTGGTCATCACCAACGCAGAAATCCGAAACAAGCTGTCCCTCGGCAATGAGGAACGGGGATGGTTTGACTTTATCCCAAGAACAACCGGCAACCTCTCCATCAAGTGGAGAGACCCGGTATAAGAAAGGAGGCCCCGGCCTATGGCATCCAGCGGCAGTTTTTCCGGCTCCATCAAAGATGGACATTACACGCTGCGGGTGGATTGGAGCCAGACAAAAAATGTGTCTGCCAATACCTCTACCATCACCTGTACGATGTATCTCGTGAATGACTGGAGCCTGAGTATCAGCGGCAGAACGGACAATACCTGCACGATAGATGGGACGGCGCATACCTTCTCCTCGTCTGCGGTTTCAACGACAGGGACGCACAGCTTTGGTTCTGTGAGCCAGACCGTTTCACACGCCAGCGATGGCAGCAAGAGCCTGACAATTAGTGCTGTGTTTTATATCCGTGCCACTATAAGCGGCACATATTACGGCAGCATTACCGCCAGTGCAACCATCACACTGGACAGCATTCCACGGGCATCTTCCGTTTCCGCTACCAGCGTGAATATGGGATCTGCGACCACCATCTCGATTTCCCGTGCGTCTTCCGCATTTACGCATACGCTCACTTATGCGTTTGGCAGCACAAGCGGCACCATCGCAACGAAAACAACATCGACTTCCGTATCATGGACGCCGCCTTTGACGCTGGCCAACCAAATCCCCAATGCGGTATCAGGAACCTGCACCATCACCTGCACGACTTATAATGGAAGTACAAGCGTGGGAAGTAAAACCTGCACCTTGACGCTGACCGTTCCATCGACGATCAAGCCCACGATTTCCAGCTTAACCGCAGCCCGTGTGGATGGAGAAGTCCCCTCCAGTTGGGGAATTTATGTACAATCGAAGTCCAAAGCAAAACTGACGATAAATGGTGCTTCAGGAGCCTACGGTTCCACAATTACCTCTTACGCAATAACCGGTGGTGGATATGCAGGGACAGAGTCTTCCCTTACGACTGGTTTCCTAAACAGTTCTGGCTCAGTCATATTCACTGCCACTGTGCGGGATTCCAGAGGCCGATCATCCACATCCGCCTCAGTGACCATCTCGGTGGTGTCCTATTCCCCGCCCTCTTTTAGTTCCTACCTATCGCAGCGATGCACAAGCGTTGGAACGATAGATGATGAAGGCACCTATATTGCGGCCTTGATCTCATTTACCCATGCATCCTGTAACTCAAAAAATACAGTCACAACCAAAATCCGATACAAGAAAGCCTCTGCTACCTCATGGACAAGCACTTCTGTAACATTTCCAAGCAGCGGCTCAACTGTGGTCTTTGGTTCTGGGGCCATTTCTACGGAATCCTCCTATGATATTGAATACACAATAACGGATGCGTTCACCAGCGTCACCATTTTGGATATGGTGTCCACTGCCGCTGTTGTTATGGACTTTAAAAAGGGTGGTAAGGGTGTAGCTGTTGGCAAAGTGGCAGAGACGGACAACCTGTTTGATGTATCGGAAGATTGGGATATGAGAGTTTATGGGCAGCTGCTCAGTGTCTATGTCTCCAGCCAGATTACAAGCCAAGCACCCACTGTAGTCAAAACCTTTTTAGGCAAGATTACAACCAGCGCTTCTGTAAGCACTGCCACAGCGGCTTCGTGGACAAACAATCGGAGGTTGACACTATCCGCTGGAACTTACCTGATTTTGTTTGGGGGGACAATCACGGGAACCGGCAAGGCTGTCACCTTTAAGCTGAGTGGCGTAACCTACGATATCCGGCAATCTGTCTACTGCGCAGATAATAACACCTACTCAGCATCCGGCGTGAATTATATTGTCGTTTCGTCATCCGCCACGGTGTATCTTCAGTCGTGGAGTCCAAACCTAACGGCCCTTTCCTCCACCTATCTAATCGCCATGCGTATTGTGTGAGAGGGCCGTGTTTTAATTTCGATAGAAGGCGTCCGCTTTGGCTGCGGGCGCTTTTCTATATATTCCATTCAGAAAGCGAGGGTTATCTATGAAAGCATTCACCAACATCATCGAGGGGGCATCTGCGGTCATGGGCGGTTTTATCGGCTGGTTCTTGGGAGGCTTTGACGGCTTCCTGTATGCGCTGCTGGCCTTTGTGATTATCGACTACCTGACCGGCGTCATGGTTGCCGTTGTCCAGAAGCAGCTTTCCAGCGAGGTCGGCTTCAAGGGCATCGCAAAGAAGGTCTTGATTTTCTGCCTTGTGGCCATTGGGCACATCGTGGACACGCAGATCATCAAGAGCGGCAGCGTCCTGCGGACAGCGATTATTTTCTTCTACTTGTCCAATGAGGGCATCTCCATTTTGGAGAATGTGACGCTGATTGGGCTTCCCGTGCCGCAGAAGTTGCGGGATGTGCTGGAGCAGTTACGGGACGAAAAGCAAACCGATGATTGAGGGGCCGGAAACGGCCTCTCTCTTTTTTTGAAAGCGAGGTATGACTATGAAATTGGAACAAGCAATCCTGACGAAGAATCCCTGCTACACGGCGGGAAAGAAAATCACGGTGAAGGGCCTGATGCTGCATTCGGTCGGTTGTAGCCAGCCCAGCGCATCTGTGTTCGTTAAGAACTGGAACTCGGCAAGCTATGACCGGGCCTGTGTGCATGGCTTCATTGACGGCAATACCGGCGTGGTCTATCAGACTTTGCCTTGGAACCACAGGGGCTGGCACTGTGGCGGCTCCGGTAACAACACGCATATTGGCGTGGAGATGTGTGAACCGGCCTGTATCAAGTACACCAGCGGTGCATCTTTCACCTGCTCTGATCAGACTACGGCTCGTGCTGTGGCCAAGCGCACCTATGAGGCCGCTGTGGAACTGTTTGCATATCTGTGCAAGCAGTATGGCCTTGATCCCACTGCGTCCGGAGTGATTCTTTCCCACAAGGAAGGCTGCGCCAAGGGCATCGCATCCAACCACGGCGATCCGGAGCATCTGTGGTCGCAGTTGGGCACCGGCTACACGATGGACGGCTTCCGAAAGGCCGTCAAAGCGGCGATGGGTGGCTCTGCACACTCCACGAATGAAAGCGCAAATGCGTCCTCCCTTTATCGGGTGCGCAAGACATGGGCAGACGCCTCCTCTCAGAAGGGGGCATTTCATGTGCTCTCCAATGCAAAAGCGTGTGCCGATCAGAATCCGGGGTACTCCGTTTTCGATGAGTCCGGGAAGGCTGTCTATGCATCGGGAACCTCGACAAAGGTGACCACGGATAGCTACAAGGTGCAGGTGAAGATTTCCGATCTGAACATCCGCAAGGGGCCGGGTACCAATTACGGTAAATGGGGCAAGTTCACCGGCAAGGGTGTTTTCACCATTGTGGAGGAAGCAGATGGCCCCGGCGCAACGAAGTGGGGATTGCTGAAATCCTATGCGAAGGAGCGTAATGGCTGGATTTCTCTGGACTACGCCACCAAATGCTAACCCTACGGACAGGCGGGAATTTCCCGTCTGTCCTCATTTTTTTGTTTCCGAAAGTTCACAGAAAAATAAGACTTATAGGGCATGGTATCGCTTGACTAATCGGCGCTTTAGAGTGATTAATACACTACCAAAAAGAGAGGAGGTTTTGCCATGCGGATTAAGGTTATCAGGCCCAAGGAGCAGATTCAGAAGAAGCTGCGGGCTGCTGCCTATGCACGAGTCAGCACAGACTCCCTTGAACAAGAAAGTTCCCTGACAAATCAGACAGAATATTATGAAGCCCTGCTGGGCGGAAATCCGCAGTATGAGTTTATAGGCGTTTATTCCGATCAGGGGATCTCCGGCTTTAAGGAAGCACGCCCCGGTTTTCAGAAAATGATGGAAGATGCCAGAGCCGGAAAGATGGACATCATCTATGTAAAATCCATATCGAGATTTGCAAGAAACACCGAAACCGTGCTGAAGTTCTCAAGAGAACTGAAGGCGCTGGGTATCGGTGTTTATTTTGAACTGCAGCGAATCAATACCCTTTCCAGTGAGGGTGAGCTAATGATGACCATTTTGGCTGCGTTTGCTCAGGCAGAAAGTGAAACCTACAGCGCAAATTCCAAGATGACCATTCGCCGCAAATTTAAAAACGGCGAGGTTCCAGCGGCAACAGCTAACACCTATGGTTTTGAGCCAGACGGTTTCGGTGGTGTGCGGATTGTCAATGATGAGGCAATTGTGGTCAGACGGATTTTTGACTTGGCATTGAGCGGAATGATTCCTGCCGACATTAGAAAGCACTTGAATAATCGCAATATTCTAACGAGGACGGGGAAAAAGTGGTCTGATTCCACTGTGCGGAGGGTATTGCTCAATGTCATGTACAAAGGGGATGTCCATCTTCAAAAGACCTGTAAAGATCAGAATCGCAGGTCAGTAAAAAATCACGGTCAGGTCGAAAGCTGGTACATCGAAGAGAACCATCCGGCGATTGTATCACCTGAAGAATGGGATACGGTACAACGATTAATAAAAGAAAAGCCAAATCCAAAATCCAGAAGGCCAAAAGAAGATCGCACCCCTGTTGCCTATAGTAGCGTTGACAAGGACGGAAAGTACCTGCTGGCAGGAAAACTTCACTGCCCATTCTGCGGGAGCGTTCTGCAACATAAATGGTGCAACGACAGGCGGCAGGAATATTGGGCTTGCGGCAGGTGCGTAAAGAAATCGACTGCGGCCTGTAAAGGTATCTATGTTCCTGCTCAAATTGCAGCGACTTGGGATATTCAGGAACCCACTACAGTAGTTGTTGAAGAAGATGAATACGGGAACCGGGAGTTCCAGCCCATTCCAAAGCGCAACTACGATAGACGGCAGGGCTGTCCATATCGTGGGCGTACAGAGTAGGAGGTTATTATGGCAAGGACGATCACACATATTCCGGCTCGTGAGGAACTCACAGATCGGTCAGCTATCCAAACCCGGAAACTCCGGGTAGCGGCATACTGCCGGGTCAGCACTGAGCAAGAGGAGCAGCAGCACAGCTTTGAAACTCAGGTGAGGTACTACACCGGCTACATTGAGAACAATCCGAGCTACGAGATGGCGGGCATCTACGCAGATGAAGGCATCACCGGCACGAGCACACGGCGGCGCAGACGCTTTCAGGACATGATTGCCGACTGCGAGGCCGGAAAAATAGACTTGATTATCACGAAATCGATATCCCGGTTTGCCCGAAATACGCAAGACTGCCTATTTTACAGCAGAAAACTAAAGGGCTTGGGGATTGGGATTTTCTTTGAACGGGAAGGCATTAACACGATGGACGCTACGGGAGAATTGCTTTTTACCATTCTTTCATCACTGGCGCAGGACGAAAGCCGCTCCATCTCTGAGAACTGCCAATGGGGTATCCGTAAGAAATTCCGGGACGGCAAGTTGCATCTGAATGCTAACCGTTTCATGGGCTATGACAAAGATGCGGATGGCCACTTGGTTATCAATCCAGAACAGGCGAAAATAGTAAAACGCATCTTTGACGAATTTATGGGTGGCATGAATCCTGATGTTATTGCCAGACGGCTGAACGAGGAAGGTGTTCCGGGGTGCATGGGGGCACCAAAATGGCATACCAGCACTATTCAGGGAATGCTCCGAAATGAAAAGTACATGGGCGATTCGCTGTTGCAAAAAACCTATACGGAGGATTTCCTGACAAAGAAGACGGTTAAAAACTGCGGAGCGCTGCCACAGGTATTAGTCAAGGGCGATCACGAAGCCATCGTAGATGCGGAAATGTGGGATGCCGTTCAACTGGAACTCAAGCGCAGGAGCGAATATATGCAGCGACTTCAGATCAGAACAATGGGACGATCCACAGATGAGCAGCCGTTTTCCTGCCGGGTTATCTGTGGCACCTGCGGGAAGTTATTCTGGCGGCGCACATTTCAACGACTAAACAGGCCCCTCAAGGTATGGCAATGTGGCCAGAGGTACCGAGAGAAAGGCATAGTTGGATGTACAAGCGAAAATCTACCGGAAAAGGACTTGCACAAAGCCTTTGTGATGGCATGGAATGCGATTCTGGAGAGCCGAGACGAATTGCTTCCCACATGGGAACGACAGATTGATTCTGGCAATGCGCTGGAACGATTCCGAGCACAGCAATTCATTTCCCTTACGGCTTCCAAAGAACCGCTTTCGGAGATTGACCTCTCCTTAGTTGGAAAGGTATTAGATCATATCACAGTTGAGCCGCTGGGCATTTTGAACTTCTTTTTTTTGGATGGAACTGAACTGGGAATCGCCATAAATGACTAAAGATCATGCTGCCGCAAGAGTACTCCTGCGGCAGCACTTTTTCTGCGTAGCAACAATGAAATAGAGGCTGTATAGGTACATTTTTCAGGATATTCATACGCACCTTTTTCTCGGATAATAATAGTACTGTCCGGGGAGGAGGTGCAGAATGGTCAGTTACGAGCCACTATGGAAAACGATGGCTGAGCGTGGCGAGACAACATACACGCTCATTACCAAGTACGGAATTAACTCCCGTACAATCAATAACCTGAAACATAACCGAGGGATCACCGTATTCACATTGGAGAGGTTGTGCAAAATTCTGCACTGTACTCCCAATGACATACTACGCTTTGAGGATTAGGGCGGCAGTCACGAATGTGGCTGCAAGCCCTAATTTATTCTTCCGGGGGGCCCTCTTTTTTACGGGATGTGCTGAACCGCTGATAGCGTTGAGCGGCTTTCAGGTCAAAGACAATTGACTTTTCCGCAGCGAGATATTCGCCGTCCACCTGATACTTGCTGTCCTCGTCCCATTCCTTCATAAGCCCCCAGAGCAGTTCCATCATGTCACCATTCTGATAGGTGATGGAGACCTTCTGTTCACCCTTGGCCTTGGAGAACTTGGTGGTGTTGCTTTCGTTGCCCTTTCCAACCTGAACGGCGAACCTCTTACCCTTGGGATCGATGAGATAACGCACAAAACCGGCATAGTTCAGCAGTGTGATACAGGGCATCGTAAAACGGAGCCTCCGTCGCTCAATGATGAGGGTGGCCGGTTTCTCACCAGTGACAGCGGCCTTCTTGCTCAGTTCGATAACTTGGAAATTCTCAAGCATATTTTTCATCCTTCCTGTGATTCAAATTTTTGAGAGATGTGCTCACGCACAGCTTGCGCTTCTGCCTTTGTCCACATCGGGTCATAGGCAAAAAAGCCCTTCAGCTTGCCACGCTTAATCCATTGAAGCGTGACATTTGGGACAGGTGGCCCCTTGCCTTTACTGCGCCTTCTGCGCTTGCCGGAGTTCAGTTCTTCCTGTACTGATTGCCACTGTGCTCTGGATACAATGGCGGGATGATGGTCACGAGCCATGTACTGGCGTTCCTGTCCACGGTTTTTTACGACCTTGTGCGTCAGGCAATTGGGGGTGAATGTTTTCTGCATGAGAGCATCGCCGCAGTATTTCTCGTTGCGCAGGATGTTGTAAATGCTGCCTTGGGGCCAACGGGAAAGGCCCTTTACTGTTGGTACTCCCGCTTCGGTTAGCTGCTCTGCAATCTCACGCACGGACATTCCTGCGGAATAGCTGTCATAAATGAAACGGACGATAGCGGCCTCCTCTTCAACAACTACGATTTTGCCGTCATCGTCCGTATCATAGCCAAGAAGCACCCATGTGGGCATGAGCGCCATCCCTTTATCAAAGCGACGGCGGTACGACCATTTAATAGCTTCTGACTTATTTTCTGACTCGCCCTGTGCTACGCTGGAAAGCAGGGCAAGGAATGCTTCATTCCGTCTGTCCATTGTATCCAGATGCTCGTTTTCAAAGTAGATGCCAATCCCTATCTCCTTCAACTTACGCTCATAAGCGATGCAATCCAGAGTGTTTCTGCTGAACCGGCTGATGGACTTTGTAATGATCTTGTCGATCTTTCCCGCCTCGCAGTCAGCAATCATTTCCTGAAAGCGTGTTCTGTGATGTACGCTGGTGCCGGAGATGCCTTCGTCTGCGTATATTCCCGCAAATTCCCAATCTGGGTTATTGGTGATCATTTCGGTGTAATACTGCACCTGCAACTCATAGCTACCGGCTTGCGACTCCTCATCTGTGCTCACCCGGCAGTAGGCAGCAACCCGCAGCTTTTTCTTCTCGTCTTTTGTTAGTTCCGCAGCCGCTGGAATGACCTCTACAGAAACGCTTCCTGCGTATGCGTTAGAAATCCGTTGCTTTGCGGCCTTGCGGCGCTCTGCCTTACTTGATCCTGACCACTTGGCTTTGAGTTCCTCAGCCTTCGGTTTTTCCTTCATAAATCCTCACCCCTCTCCCGCCTTAAAAAAAGCGTAGGACAGCCTCAATATGAGGCCCTCCCATTATAACAAAAACCGTCTGTTTTTGGGCGGCATCGGGGATTTACGGGATTGAATTTTTTCGCAACAGCGGCTATAATAGAATCACTATAAAATAAGAAGAAACAGCGCCGGGAACTAAATAGAAATCCCGGCACTTCTTTTGACGGGGTGAATGTGGAGAGACAGAGCGTTGAGAGGGGGTAAATCCCTGGCAAGCGTGTGGCTTTTGCGTTTTTGTATCAATGAACGCACGGAGTTTTGCTAATTCGTATCGTTTGCCACCGTCAGTCGGGAATATTATTTCTGGATGAATTTGCCGAGTTTTCGCGGAGCGCCATCGAAGCTTTGCGGCAGCCTTTGGAGGCGGGAGAGGTCTTTATCCACCGGGTCCGGGGGGATTACTGTTTTCCGGCAAAACCATTGGTGGTGGCAGCTTCAAATCCGTGCCCCTGCGGTTATTATCCGGATAGAAATCGGTGTCGGTGTACGCCGGCCCAGATACAAAAATATATGTCAAAGATAAGCGGGCCGGTGATGGAACGGCTTGATTTATGCGTTTACATCCGCCGGGTGGATTACCGGCATATGAAGGGGCGGACGGCTGCCCTGGACAGCCGACAGATGTATGAGGGCGTTGAGCGGGCATATCAGATACAAAGGGAAAGATTGTCCGGCTGCGGTATTCAGTATAACAGTGAAATGAAGGGGCAGATGTTTGAAAAATATTGTTGTCTGGATGGTGAGAGCCAGCGCTTTTTAGGGAAGATTTATGAGAAGTTTCATCTGTCTGCCAGAATCTATCAGAAGATTTTAAAAGTCGCCCGGACTATCAGCGATTTAGAGGGAAGTTTCAATATTCGGATGGAACATGTGGCGGAAGCTGTCGGCTATCGTTTGCCGGATGAAACCTATGGAGGCAGCCTATGGGATTGACGGAGAGGGAATGTTGGTTCTGGCTCTGCAGCCGTCCATGGCTTGGCGTACGTTCCATTGATAAACTATTGGGATATTTTAAGACGGCAAAGAATATTTATTATGGAAGAAACACACAATATGCAAAAGTTCAGGGGCTGAAAGAGGCTGTTCGGAAGAAACTTGAGAATCCTGAGGAAAAAGATGAGAGCCAGTTAAAAAGAGATATCCGGCGGCTTGAAATTTTAGGCGGCCGTTTTGCGGGCCGGATTGATAAAGAATATCCCGAGAAACTGAGACATATTTATGATGCGCCCGCCGGATTGTTTTATTATGGTGATTTGCCGGATTCAAAACGGCCTGCGATAGCCATTGTGGGAGCGAGGGAAGCCAGCGGTTATGGCCTGGCTTCGGCCAGATATTTCGCCGGGGCCCTTTCTGAGATGGGGATTGATGTTATCAGCGGTTTGGCCCGGGGCATAGACGGCGAAGCCCACCGCGGCGTGCTGCAGGAAAAAGAAAACGGTGAAGCGGGAAAGGATATAAACAGAGGAAAAACCTGGGGTGTTCTTGGCTGCGGGTTGAATATCTGCTATCCGAGAGAAAACTATGGATTGTTTGAGACGATGAAGTTTCAGGGAGGTATATTAAGCGAATATGGCCTGGATGTGAAGCCGGAGCCGTGGAGATTTCCAATGCGCAATCGAATTATAAGCGGCCTTTCGGATGGAATATTCGTTATTGAGGCGAGGGAGCGGAGCGGAGCTCTCATTACGGCGGAGATGGGATTGGAACAGGGAAAAAATGTATATGCTTTGCCGGGGCGGTTTAATGACTCTTTAAGTCATGGGTGTCTTCGTCTCATTCAAAGCGGGGCAAAGCTGGTTTTTAAGCCGGAGGATATTGCGGAAGATTATGACATTTCCGGGAATTGTCTGGGAAGCGAACAGGGAAAAAGAAAACTTTCACTTGATAATTCAGAACAATTGGTGTATGCTAGTTTAAGTTTAAGCCCAAAAGACGTGGATACCATTTCGGCACAATGTGGTCTGACATTATCGGAGACATGGAAGGTTTTAGTAAATCTTGAGCTGGAGGGATGGATACGTCCAATGGGAAAAAACCTGTATATTCGAAGCATTTAGAGGTGTTTTACAGGTTTTTGACAATAGAGATGAGATAGTGGAGGCGTATTATGGCTAAATATTTGGTTGTTGTGGAATCTCCTGCGAAAGCCAAAACCATTAATAAGTTCCTTGGATCGAATTATCAGGTAGTTGCGTCAAATGGACATGTGCGTGATTTACCTAAAAGCCAGTTGGGAATTGATGTTGAAAACGATTTTGAACCAAAATATATAACTATTCGCGGAAAAGGCGATATTCTTGCCATGCTCCGCAAGGAAGTAAAAAAAGCGGATAAAGTTTATCTTGCAACGGACCCTGACCGTGAAGGCGAGGCGATTTCGTGGCATTTGGCCCAGGCATTGAAGCTGGAAAAAAAGCAGATACACCGGATTACTTTTAATGAAATCACGAAGGCGGCTGTAAAAAATTCGATTAAACAGGCCCGGGATATCGATATGGATTTGGTGGATGCACAGCAGGCCCGGCGTATATTGGACCGTATGGTTGGTTATAAAATCAGTCCCCTGTTATGGGCAAAGGTGAAGCGGGGATTAAGTGCGGGCCGTGTTCAGTCCGTGGCTCTTCGGATTATCTGTGACAGGGAGCAGGAAATAGACTCTTTTATTCCGGAGGAATATTGGTCGCTGGATGTCCTTTTGAATGTTGAGGGTGAGAAAAAACCTCTGACAGCCCGGTTTTACGGAAAAGATAAAGAGAAGATGGAGATTCGTTCCAAAAAGCAGTTGGATGCGATCATGGCAGATTTGGAGGGACATCCATACAAAATTTATAATATCAAAAATGGTGAGCGGACAAAGAAACCGCCGCTGCCTTTTACAACGAGTACACTGCAGCAGGAAGCGTCAAAGCTGCTGAATTTTTCTACTCAGAAAACTATGCGTATTGCACAGCAGCTATATGAAGGCGTGGATATCAAAGGGAATGGAACTGTTGGTCTGATCACATATCTGCGAACAGATTCTACCCGTATTTCCGAGGAAGCAGATGAGGCTGTGCGTAAGTTTATCGGAAAAGCTTATGGCCCGGAATATGTTATCAGCCAGATGAAGAGCAGTAAAAATACCGGAAAAATTCAGGATGCCCATGAGGCTATCCGTCCATCAAACAGTGAATTGACACCAACAAAAATTAAAGAGTCTCTGTCGAGAGACCAGTTCCGCCTGTATCAGCTTATTTGGAGCAGGTTTGTCGCCAGCCGGATGGCTGATGCCGTTTATGGGACAACAAATGTAAAGATTGACTGTAATGGCTATATTTTTACGGTGACTGCATCCAAGATTAAATTTGAAGGTTTCCTTTCCGTGTATAAGCACACAGAGGATAAGGCGGAGTCCAATGTGTTTTTGAAGAAATTGACTGAGGAAAGCGTGTTGTCTTTCCATGATTTTGAAGGAAAGCAGCATTTTACCCAGCCGCCGGCCCACTTTACAGAGGCATCCCTCGTAAAGACGCTGGAAGAACTGGGTATTGGAAGGCCAAGCACTTATGCGCCGACTATTACAACGATTATCGCCCGCCGCTATGTGGCAAAGGAGAATAAAAACCTTTATGTGACGGAGCTTGGCGAAGTTGTAAATCAGATTATGAAAGATGCTTTCCCGAGTATCGTTGATGTTTCTTTTACTGCAAATATGGAATTCCTTTTGGATAAAGTGGAAGAGGGCTGCGTGAATTATAAGACTGTGGTTCGGAATTTCTATCCGGATTTGGAAGAAGCGGTTCAGATTGCAGAAAAGGAACTGGAACAGGTAAAAATCGAGGATGAAGTATCGGATGTTGTCTGCGACCAGTGCGGCCGCCGCATGGTGATTAAATATGGACCGCATGGCAAGTTCCTGGCTTGTCCGGGTTTCCCTGAATGTAAAAACACAAAAACATATTTTGAAAAAATCGGTGTGAGCTGTCCAAAATGCGGCAAGGATATTGTTATCCGTAAGACGCAGAAGGGACGTAAATATTACGGTTGCGAAGATAATCCGGAGTGCGATTTTATGACATGGCAGAGACCTTCCGGCAAAAACTGTCCAAAGTGCGGCAACGCATTACTGATAAAAGGGCAAAAACTGGTATGTGCGGATGTGGCCTGCGGATATCGGGAAAACCGGGAATAAAACGGGTCAGATATATGTATCCCCTGTCAGAGTCGAGTCAGGCTCTGCAGGGGATTTTTTTGAGGTACATTTAATATGGAAGAAACGATAACCATCGAGTGTTTGTGGGAAAAAATTAAAGCCTGTGAAGGCGAAACCTTTTATACGGTCAAAGGGCTTCCGTTCACATATACGGTGAAGGGCGGTGAGCTGTTTGCGGAGCGGAAGAAAAAATCGATTACCCGGGCAACTTTTGAGCGGGCTTTTTTGAAGATTCAGGAGCGGCCCGATGAAATTACCGGTCCTAAAAAATTAAACGTTTTTGGAGGACCTTATGTGTGGGCCATATTTATGAAATTCGGCATTGTTGAGAAAAAAACGCTTCAAAAAGACTGCAAAAAGGATGACAGGGGATTGGAATATGCCAAGGATTAAGAAGATGAAGGTTGTATATACATTTCCGTCGACGGTTCAGGCATTGAAGATGGAGCAGTGCTGTAAGCAGAAAGGACTGGATGGACGGCTTATCCCGGTGCCAAAGCAGATTTCTGCAGGCTGTGGTATGGCCTGGGCAGCTCTGCCGGAGGCAAGGGCATCTCTGGAAGAGCTGATATTGGGAAAGAACGTTGAAATTGAAGGGGTTTATGAACTTCTGTTATAGATAAATCGGATTGGGGGAGTATTAGGTGGCGCAGGAACCCATTGTATTTTGTAAGGGGGGCGGCTGTACGGCGAAGCTTGGACCGGCGGTTTTAAGCCGGGTACTCAGCCGGATACCGAAGGTGAAGGATGAGAATCTTTTAATTGGCTATGACAGCTCGGATGATGCGGCGGTCTACAAATTGACAGAGGATTTGGCGATTGTTCAGACGCTGGATTTTTTTCCGCCGATGGTGGATGACCCATATATTTTTGGCCAGGTGGCAGCGGCCAATGCCTTGAGTGATGTTTATGCCATGGGCGGTGAAGTAAAGACCGCGCTGAATATTGTTTGTTTTCCCGAAGCTATGGATTTGAATGTGCTTGGACAGATTTTGCTGGGCGGCAGTGAGAAGGTTCGGGAGGCCGGAGGGGTTCTGGCCGGAGGCCATTCGATTGCAGATTCGGATGTGAAATACGGGCTTTCCGTCACTGGGGTTATCCATCCAGGGAAGATATTTGCAAATAACCGGTGTGAAGCCGGGGATGTTCTCCTGTTGACAAAGCCTTTGGGAACAGGGATTGTCTGCACGGCAAACCGTTTGGGGGCCGCTTCGGAAAGGGCTATGGCTTTGGCTGTAAAATCGATGACTACTCTAAACAAATATGCCTCGGAGATTATTAAAAAATATCGGGTGCATGGCTGCACCGATGTGACCGGGTTTGGATTCCTTGTACATCTGTGCGAGATGCTGACCCACCGGTTCAGCGCGCATATCGACGCTTCGGCGATTCCATATATAGGGGAATGTCCTGAATATGTGGAAGAGTTTTATCTGACAGCAGCCGGACAGAGGAATCGCAATCATGTCGAAAGACAGGTAGAGTTTGTAAATTGCAGTTTTGCGATGGAGGAAATTTTATTTGACGCACAGACATCGGGCGGCTTGCTGGTGAGCATGCCGCCGGAGGATGGCAAGGCCGCCTTAAAAGAGCTGAGGACGCTTGGTCTGCCGTGTAATATTGTAGGCCGCGTGACGGCCAGGGAAGAAAAATCAATTATTGTTGAGGGATAAAAGGAGAGAAAAATGAAACAGTTGGATGAACGCGGAAAACAGTGTCCGATGCCGGTCATCGAAGCAAAGCAGGCATTGGAGAAGGCTGAACCGGGAGAAAAGATAGAAGTTATCGTGGACAATGAAATTGCTGTGCAGAATCTTACAAAAATGGCGAAGCATAAACAGTTAAAATCAATATCCGAAAAGAAGGGTGAGAGAGAATTTTCTGTGGTTATCGAGGCTGGAGAAATGGGACGGAAAGCAGCAGAAACGGCTCCGCTGGAATCGGCCGAAGAAGAGCCGGATGAAGCGGAGACGGAAGTTATTGCCTGTGCGCCGGATGGAAAGGCTAAAGGTTTGGTTATCGTTCTCTCCTCCGATCAGATGGGTTCAGGGGACGAAGTGCTTGGAAAACTGCTTATGAAAGGCTTTGTTTATGCGTTAAGCCATCAGGAGCAGCTCCCTGAGAAAGTACTGATGTACAACAGCGGGGCATTTCTTTCCTGCGAGGGTTCCGATTCGCTGGAGGATTTAAAAGAACTCGAGGCACAGGGGGTCGAGATTTTAACCTGTGGTACATGCCTGAATCATTATCATTTGGAGGATAAACTTCAGGTGGGCGGAGTAACCAATATGTACGATATTACGGAGAGTCTTTTGCAGGCTAAGAGGATTATCCGTCCATAAGTTAAATAAGAGGGAAATAAAATGATTTATCTGGATAGTGCGGCAACCAGCCTGTATCGGCCGCCGGAGGTGGCCCGGGCGGTGAGCTGGGCGCTGATGTCTATGGGGAATTCCTCCCGGGGCGTTCACGAGGCGGCATTGGCTGGGGCGCGGGTGATTTTTGGAACCCGCCGGTTATTAGCGGATTTTTTTCACGCCGATGGTGTGGAACAGGTCGTTTTTACGGCAAATTCAACGGAAAGTCTCAATATGGCGGTCAAGGGCCTTCTTGTGCCGGGAGATCGGGCAATTACAACGGTGATGGAACATAACAGTGTATTGCGGCCTTTATATGAGATGACAGCAAAGGGCGTCCGCCTCGAAATTATAGGAACGGATGACAAGGGGCGGCTGGATATGGCTTCCATGCGTGAGGCAATTTATTCCGGGGCCAAAGCGGTATTTTGCACCCATGCGTCAAATTTGACAGGAAATGTCAATGATATTCGAAAAATCGGCGGATGGTGCAGAGAAGCCGGAGCGCTTTTTGTGTTGGATGCCTCCCAGACTGGGGGAATATTCCCAATCGATATGCAGGGAGACTTTGTGGATGTTTTATGCTTTACCGGGCACAAAAGTCTTATGGGTCCCCAGGGAACCGGGGGACTGTGCGTGCGCAAAGGTATTCAGATACGGCCGCTGGTTACCGGCGGCAGCGGAATAAGAACCTTTGATAAAAGACATCCCCTCCAGATGCCGGAAGCGCTGGAAGCCGGGACTTTAAATGGACATGGGATTGCCGGATTGAAAGCGGCCCTGGATTTTATTCAGGCTGAGGGCGTGGATAAGCTGCGGATGAAAGAGGAGAAACTGGCTCGTGCTTTTTATGAAAGGGTGCGGGATATACCGGGAATTCGGTTTTATGGTGATTATTCGGCTGCGGAACGGGCGCCTATAGTGGCCCTGAATCTGGGGGATGAAGATTCTGCGGAAGTCAGCGACTGGCTGGCTGAGGAATATGGAATATGCACCCGGGCCGGCGGTCACTGCGCGCCGCTGATGCACCGGCGGTTTGGGACAGAGTCCCAGGGGATTGTCCGTTTTAGTTTTTCGAGCTTTAATACGATGGAGGAGATAGAGACAGCGGCGGCGGCTCTCAGGGCTTATTGACAGAAAACCTTCTCACCGCCTATTAAATTTTTCATATCATAAATATAAGCAGGCAGAATTTGACTGTTCGTGAAAAATTTAAAATAAAAGGTGGGAGACCATGATACAATCTTTGAGTTGGGCGGCTTTGGGAACCGGGTTTGCATTTTTAATGACGGTTTCCGGGGCAGCGACAGTATTTTTATTTCAAAAACAGGTGAATGAGGGGCTGCAGAAGATTTTCCTCGGGTTTGCTTCGGGGATTATGATTGCGGCTTCCGTGTGGTCACTGATTATTCCGGCTATTGAGCAGGCGTCGGCCTACGGCAGCCTGCCCTGGGTTCCGGCAGCTCTGGGATTTCTTGGCGGCGGGCTATTTCTTTTGGTGGTTGACGGTTTTTTCGCAAAATATACAAAACAGTCGAACCGGGTCAACTTGCTGGTTTTTGCGGTGACGCTTCACAATATTCCCGAGGGAATGGCGGTAGGGCTGGCCTTTGCTCTGGCGGCACAACATATGGAGCAGGCCGAGTTATATGCGGCTGCCTTTGCTCTGGCCCTTGGCATTGGAATTCAGAATTTCCCGGAGGGGGCCGCCGTGTCGCTTCCGCTGCGCCAGGAGGGGATGTCGTCAAAAAAAGCGTTTTTATATGGCGTTTTTTCTGCGGCTGTGGAGCCTTTGTTTGGGATGATGGTAGTTCTTGTTTCGGGGCTGATTCGCCCGGCCATGCCGTGGCTTTTATCCTTTGCGGCGGGGGCTATGATTTATGTTGTCGTTGAGGAATTGATTCCGGAAGCAAATGACTGCGGGCGTTCCCACAGGGGGACAATAGGCAGTATGGCTGGATTTTTAATTATGATGATTTTGGATGTGGCCCTGTCTTTATAAGTGATATGGCGGTTTTTTATAAGTATTTTTAATGGGGAATCTATTGATTTAAAAAATGGATTGCGATAGAATAAGGGCGGGTATTATGCCCGAAGCGGATAATAAATGATTAAAAAACATATGGATGGAAAGAAGAGGTCAGGTTCAAATGAAAAAAATGGAAATGTTGTATGAAGGCAAGGCTAAAAAAGTTTTTACAACGGATGTGGAAGACGTTTTAATCGTTGACTATAAAGATGACGCAACAGCATTTAACGGTGAAAAGAAGGGAACCATTGTCGGCAAAGGCGTGGTAAACAACCGAATGACCAACCATATTTTTAAGATGCTTGAAGAAAAAGGAATTCCAACCCATTTTGTGGAAGAATTGAGTGACAGAGAAACAGCCGTTAAAAAAGTGGAGATTGTTCCGCTGGAGGTTATCGTGCGCAATGTGGCTGCCGGAAGTTTTTCTAAAAAACTGGGAATTGAAGAAGGATTTCGTCTCCTTGCACCAACATTGGAATTTAGCTATAAAAATGATGAATTGGGCGATCCGATGATTAATGATTACTATGCAATCGCCATCGGCGCCGCCACACGGGAAGAAATTGACCGTATCACAGAATTGGTATTTAAGATTAATGAGATTCTTGTTGCCTATTTTGCTGAGAAAAAAATTGATTTAATTGATTTTAAAGTAGAATTCGGACGTTATAAAGGCGAGATTATCCTTGCAGATGAGATTTCACCGGATACATGCCGGTTCTGGGATTCTGAGACTCATGAGAAGCTGGATAAAGACCGTTTCAGAAGAGACCTGGGGCGGGTAGAAGAAGCCTATGAAGAAGTCTACAGAAGACTGGGCTTATAATATGATGAAGCAGAAAGACTCCTGTCAGTTTAAAGAAGAACTTCATGAGGAATGCGGTGTCTTTGGTGCTTATAACACAAAAGGTGAGGATATCGCTTCCTGGGTATATTATGGACTGTTTGCATTGCAGCACCGGGGGCAGGAAAGCTGCGGTATTGCTGTCAGTGAGAACAGAGATATCCGGTATTATAAGGATATGGGGCTGGTTAATGAGGTCTTTACGCCGGAAAATCTGGATAAAGTCCATGGGGATATTGCCATCGGCCATGTCCGCTATTCAACGGCCGGGAGCAGTGTCCGGGCCAATGCACAGCCATTGGTGACAAAATATATTAAGGGCCAGCTTGCTATTGCCCATAACGGAAATTTAGTAAATGCGGTAGATTTGAGAGAAGAACTTGAGAAAAACGGCGCTATCTTTCAGACGACCATTGATTCAGAGGTTATTGCTTATCTGGTGGCAAAGGAGCGGGTGCATTGCGCTTCCGTTGAGGAAGTTGTGTCCCGGGCGATGCCATATATTAAGGGAGCCTATTCCCTGCTTGTCATGAGTCCGAGGAAATTGATTGCGGCCAGAGACCCTTACGGCTTTAAGCCGCTGTGCATCGGCAAGCGCGATGATACATGGGTGGTGGCCTCCGAAACCTGCGCCCTCGACACGGTCGGCGCGGAATTTATCCGGGATGTGGAGCCGGGAGAAATCATTGTCATTAATGAGGAGGGCCTGACTTCTAATCGAAAATACTGCAATTCTGCCGGTAAATGCGGCAGATGCATCTTTGAATATATTTATTTTGCCCGCCCGGACAGTGTGATTGACGGGGTCAGCGTTTTTAATTCAAGAATTATGGCCGGGAAGATTCTGGCTCAGACCCATCCGGTGGAAGCGGATTTGGTTGTCGGAGTGCCCGAATCGGGAAATGACGCGGCGATGGGGTATGCCCTGGAATCGGGGATTCCGTATGGCCGGGCTTTTGTAAAAAATAATTATGTGGGCCGCACTTTTATTAAGCCGAAGCAGAGTATGCGGGAGCAGAGCGTTAAGATTAAACTGAATGTTTTAAAGGATGCGGTCAGAGGAAAACGGATTGTCATGATTGATGATTCGATTGTCCGCGGAACAACCAGCGGTAACATTGTCCAGATGTTAAAAAATGCAGGGGCGACGGAGGTGCATGTGCGAATCAGTTCTCCGCCGTTTAAATACCCATGCTATTTTGGAACGGATATTCCAAATAGAGACCAACTTATAGCGAACCATTACACAGTGGAAGAGATTGGCGGAATGATGGGCGCCGATTCTCTCGGATATCTGGATTTAAGCCGGATGGGCGAGATGGTCGACGGGCTGGAATATTGCCAGGCCTGCTTTAACGGAGATTATCCGATAGCGCCGCCGACGAGAGATATCCGCGGGGATATGGAATTTTAGCAGGACAGAAATGCCAACTGATAAATAAAGATTTAGGAGGATAAACCATGAATGACAGATACCAGAGTCCGTTGTCGGAACGTTATGCGAGTAAAGAAATGCAGTACATTTTTTCTCCGGATATGAAATTTAAAACATGGAGAAGATTGTGGATTGCATTGGCCGAAACGGAGGCAGAACTTGGTCTGCCGATTTCGGAGGAACAGATTGCCGAGTTAAAGGCTGCGAAGGATGATATCAATTATGACGTGGCAAAGGCCAGAGAAAAGGAAGTCCGTCACGATGTTATGTCCCATGTGTATGCCTATGGTCAGCAGTGTCCGACAGCGAAGGGCATTATCCATTTGGGGGCCACATCCTGTTATGTGGGCGATAATACAGATGTGATTATCATGCGGGAAGCTTTATATCTGGTGCGCAAAAAGCTTTTGAATGTTATCAGTGAACTGGCAAAATTTGCGGATACCTATAAAGAGCTTCCGACACTGGCATTTACTCATTTTCAGCCGGCACAGCCGACAACGGTTGGCAAACGGGCCAGTCTTTGGTTAAATGATCTGGTTATGGATTTATCCGATGTGGATTATATAATTTCCCAGTTAAAGCTGCTTGGTTCCAAAGGAACTACCGGTACTCAGGCCAGCTTCCTGGAATTGTTTGATGGCGACCATGAAAAATGTAAAGAGGCGGACCGCCGCATTGCACAGAAAATGGGCTTTGACGCCTGTTATCCGGTGTCCGGTCAGACCTATTCCAGAAAACTGGATACCCGTGTGCTGAATGTTGTTGCCGGTATTGCGCAGAGCGCTCATAAATTCTCTAATGATATCCGGCTCCTTCAGCATCTGAAAGAGATTGAAGAGCCATTTGAAAAGAGCCAGATTGGTTCTTCCGCTATGGCTTATAAGCGGAATCCGATGCGCAGTGAGCGTATCGCATCCCTTTCCAGATATGTGATGATTGACGTGCTGAATCCGGCCATTACAGCGGCCACCCAGTGGTTTGAGAGAACTCTGGATGATTCGGCAAATAAGCGTCTCAGCGTGCCGGAAGCATTCCTTGCTATTGACGGCGTGCTGGATTTATATATGAATGTGGTTGACGGCCTTGTTGTCTATCCAAAGGTTATCGAGCAGCGTCTTATGAGTGAGCTGCCGTTTATGGCAACGGAAAATATCATGATGGATGCTGTCAAACGGGGCGGAGACCGGCAGGAACTCCATGAACGCATTCGTACCCATTCCATGGAGGCCGGACGGATGGTTAAGGTGGAAGGCAAGCCGAACGATTTGCTGGAGCGCATTGCGTCAGACCCGGCTTTCGGAACAACGATGGAAGAATTACAGTCCATTATGAATCCGAGAAACTTTGTCGGCCGTGCGCCGGAACAGGTGACAGAATTTTTGAATGAAGTGATTCAGCCGATTCTTGATGAGAATAAAGAGGTTCTCGGAATGACGGCGGAGATTAATGTATAATATGGAGAGGTAAGGCATGATTGGTCTATCCATTTTGGATGTTAAAAAATTCATGGCGGGAATCCTCACCGGGTCCATGTTTGATAAGTTTTATCTCAGGGACGGAGAGATTCAGACATTCACAGAATTTCATTTGGGCGGTTATCTAAACCGCCCTTATTTCGATTCGGCGGAATGGGAAGCCTTGGGGGGAAGGGAACTCTGCCTTTGGGCGGAAGTAAAGCCCTTTGCTTTTCAATTGATTAAAGGACATAAGCTTCCGGTCCGCTTTAAACTGGTATTTCAGCTCTCGGATGAAAATACCCGGTGGCTGCTGGATAAATACCGTCTTTCCGCATCGATGGAGGATATCGGCGGTTTGTTTATGAATATTACCTATGAGCATCAAAAACTGGTGTGTACCTCCGGTATTTCCTATAAGACTTTTATGCTGGATAAAACGCTGGAGCAATGCTGGGATGAAACAGTCTGCCGATATTTTAAACAGAATCATATTGCGGTAGAGAGGGTATAGATGAAGAAAAAATTAGCACTCACTTGAAGTGAGTGCTAATTTTTTGTTGACAATTGGGCAAACAGGTATTACAATATGTTTCAGATAAAAATTTAGCGAATATTTTTAAGGAGTGATTTTTATGGCAGAGACAATAAAGGAACAGGGAAGTTTGTCTATCAACAGTGAAAATTTATTTCCAATCATTAAAAAGTGGTTATATTCGGACCACGATATATTTGTCAGAGAATTAGTATCCAATGGCTGCGACGCCATCACTAAATTGAAAAAGCTGGAAATGATGGGCGAATGTGAGATTGCCGAGGATGAAAAACTGAAGGTTGAGATTATTGTCAATTCGGAAGATAAGACGATGATTGTGCGGGATAACGGTATCGGTATGACTGCGGATGAAGTCAAAGAATATATTACCCAGATTGCTTTTTCCGGCGCAACGGATTTCCTGGAGAAATATAAGGATAAGACAAATGAAGACCAGATTATCGGTCATTTCGGTTTGGGCTTTTATTCGGCATTTATGGTTGCCGAGCGCGTAACCATTCAGACCCGTTCTTATAAAAAGGATGCGGAACCTGTTTACTGGGAATGTGACGGAGATTCCGAGTATGCGATGACAAAAGGGGATAAGGAAACCCGCGGTACAGAGATTACATTGTACTTAAATGAGGACAGCCTGGAATTTGCCAATGAATATCGGGCCAGAGAAGTATTGGATAAATACTGTGCGTTTATGCCGGTGGAAATTTATATTTCCAAAGAGGGCGGTGAACCTGAAACTCAGAATGTGAAAGAGGAAGAACTGCTTGACACAGATAAGGTTATCGAGTATTATACTGAGCCGGCCAAAACCGAGGAAAAGGAAAATGAGGACGGAACAAAAGAAGTTATGGAGATTTCTCCGGAACAGAAGATGGCAAAGATTCACCGCCGTCCATTCCTGATCAATGATATTCATCCGCTTTGGGCGAAACATCCAAATGAGTGTACCGATGAAGAGTACAAGGCTTTCTACCGCAAAGTATTTAACGATTATAAAGAGCCATTGTTCTGGATTCATTTGAATATGGATTATCCGTTTAATCTGAAGGGTATTTTATATTTCCCGAAACTCAATCTGGAATATGAAGCCGTTGAGGGAACCATTAAATTATATAATAATCAGGTATTTATCGCAGATAATATCAAAGAAGTCATTCCTGAATTCCTGATGCTCTTAAAGGGTGTTATTGACTGCCCGGATCTGCCGCTGAATGTTTCCCGTTCCGCGCTGCAGAATGATGGATTTGTTCAGAAGATTTCGGATTATATCACTAAGAAGGTGGCAGACAAGCTTTCCGGCATGTGCAAGACTGACCGGGAAAACTATGAGAAATACTGGGATGACATCAGTCCGTTTATCAAATATGGTTACATTAAGGATGAAAAATTCAAAGGCAAGATGAAAGAATATATCCTTTATAAGAACCTGGAAGGCAAATATCTGACTTTGAAGGATTATCTGGAAGCAGCCAAAGAAAAACATGAAAATCAGGTATTTTATGTAACGGATGAAGTTCAGCAGGCCCAGTACATCAATATGTTTAAAGAGCAGGAAATGGATGCCGTACTTCTGAAACATGCTATTGACCAGCCGTTTATCAGTGTTCTGGAGCAGGATGAAGAAAATGTGAAATTCCACCGAATTGATACGGATTTGGCAGATATCTTCAAAGAAGAGGTTAGCGAAGAGGACGGCAAAGTATTGGAAGAGAACACGAAAACTCTGACGGATGTTTTCAAGAAAGCTCTTGGACGGGATAATATTCAGGTGAAAGTTGAAAAACTGAAAAATGCTGAAACGTCTTCAATGATTACGCTGAATGAAGAGAGCCGCCGTATGCAGGATATGATGAAAATGTACGGCATGACAGATATGAGTATGTTCGGCAGCGAAGGCGAGACACTCATTCTGAATGCAAATAACACGCTGGTGCAGTATGTTCTCGGAAATGCAGAGGGAGAGTATACGGATATGATCTGCCAGCAGCTCTATGATTTGGCCCTTCTCAGCCATAAACCGCTGGAAGCTTCCGCCATGACGGCGTTCATCGAACGCAGCAATAAGATTTTGCAGGCTTTAACAAAATAAAATAATCAAAACAAAGGCGGATACTTGACAAAGGCAGTATCCATAGGATAATATAAAAAAGCTGCTATCGACAGACTGGAAATGAGGTTTGCTATGTACGATATTATTCTGGATACGCTGAAGGATGGTATCCGCCTTTTACCTTTTTTATTTGTTACTTACATTGTTATGGAATATATTGAGCATAAGATGAGCGCAGGTACCCGGCGGGTTGTCCAGGCCTCCGGAAGGTTTGGACCGCTTATTGGAAGTATTGCGGGGATTTTTCCTCAATGCGGTTTCTCAGCGGCGGCAGCCAGCCTTTATGCGGGACGGGTAATTACCCGGGGCACTTTGATTGCCATTTTCCTTTCAACATCGGATGAAATGCTTCCGGTATTTATTTCACAGCAGGTGCCGGTGAAGATGATTTTATCTGTGCTTGGGATGAAAGTGATTATCGGTATGGCGGCCGGATTCCTCCTGGATTTGGTTTTTTCACTGGTGAAAAAAGAGCCGCAGCAGGAAATGGATATTCATCATATGTGTGAGCATGACCACTGCCATTGTGAGGACGGGATTATAAAATCGGCCCTGATACATACGGCCCAGATTTTTTCCTTTATCCTTCTTGTTTCATTCATATTAAATTTAGTTATTTCCGGGGTTGGCGAGGAAAGCCTGACAGAGATTATATTAAACCAGCCGTTGATGGGCTCCCTGTTATCCGGAATTGTAGGTCTTATACCAAACTGTGCGGCATCGGTGGTGATTACCCAGTTATATCTGGATGGAGCTATGAGCCTCGGGGCTATGATGTCCGGCCTGCTGGTCGGCGCCGGTGTCGGCCTGATTGTTTTGTATCGAACCAATGATTCTTTAAAAGAAAATTTGAAAATTACGGCAATTTTATATGTCATTGGCGTAGCGGCCGGAATGGCGGTTGATTTCCTTGGAATTACATTATAAAATGGAATTACATTGTAAAATGAAATTATATTATAAAATCGGATGATACTGCGCATGATAGGTATGAGGAGGCTGATGAAGCATGACTATGGGCTGTTTGGGATTTGCCGCAGCGATTTGCGGCGGGGATTTAATTATTAAAGATTATGTAAAAGAAAATGTTGCGGAACGCAGCCGGAAGAGCCTGGCCGGAAACCGGGTAATTCTGACAAAGTATTTTAATAAGGGAGCCATGCTTGGAGCGATGGCGGATAACCCGGAACTGTTGAAGGGCATGACCATCTTCGGTGTGGGAAGTCTGGCCGGAGCGCTGATGATGGTGGCCGGAAAAAAGGGCCATTTTCTCCAGAAAGCCGGACTGTCCATGATGCTTGGCGGTGCGGGAAGCAATGCCTTCGAGCGGATAAAATACGGAAAAGTGACGGATTATATCCGGTTTAATGTGGGAACACAGAAATTTCGCAACGTTGTCTATAATATGGGCGATTTTGCTGTTTTTGCCGGAACATTATTTTTGATTTTGGGCGAGAGCCTGACGCCTCAGCGATAGAGCGAAAAAAACCGATGAATAAATTGAGACTTCTGATGGAGTCTCTTTTTTTATTCAAATCTTTAGAGTCTATTGACAGGGATTATATGCGTGAATATAATATACTTATACAATAAGTACATACAATGTAGGAGGGCCTATGGAAATAATAATCAGCAGCAACACAAGCAAGCCCATCTATGAGCAGATTACGTCTCAAATAAAAGCTATGATTATGAGCGGAAAATTACAAACCGGCGATCCTATTCCGTCAATGCGTTCTTTGGCAAAATCAATCCATGTTAGTGTGATTACTGTTCAAAAAGCTTATGAGGATTTGCAAAGAGATGGGTTTATTGAGACGACGGTAGGACGCGGAAGCTTTGTATCTGCTCAGAATAAAGATTTCTTTCAGGAAGAGCAGCAGCGGCAGGCCGAGGAGCATTTACAACAGGCTGCCGATATAGCAAGAATGAGTGGAATACCGCTTAGTAAAATAATTGAATTGCTGACTATGTTTTACGAAGAGGAGGTTTGAGCATGGAAAATATCTTGCAGATAGAGAAGCTGACAAAAAAATATCCCGGTTTTTGCCTGGACAATATTTCATTTTCAATTCCTAAAGGAACTATTGTTGGCTTGATTGGTGAGAATGGCGCGGGAAAAACCACGACAATAAATCTCATTCTTCATGCTATTGAAAAAGACAGCGGGGCGGTTTCGGTTTTCGGTAAAGACCATCTTGCCTATGAGAAGGAAATAAAACAGAATATTGGCGTTGTGCAGGACGAATGTAACTTACCGCTGATGTTTACTGCTTCTGATATTGAAATTATTATGAAAAAAATTTACAAAAATTGGGAGCATGAGCAGTACTGGGCGCTTATTAAGAAATTTAATCTCCCGCATAATCAAAAGATTTCTTCCTTTTCTAAAGGAATGAAAATAAAGATGAACTTTGCTATTGCCCTTGCTCACAAATCCAGGCTTCTTTTGGTTGATGAAGCGACGAGCGGGCTTGACCCTGTGATGCGTGATGATGTGCTTGATCTGCTTCTGGAGTTTGTGCAGAACGAAGAAAACAGTGTCCTGTTTTCTTCGCATATAACAAGCGATTTATCAAAAATAGCGGATTATATAGCTTTTTTGCACGAAGGTAAACTGCTTTTTTATAAAATAAAGGATGATTTAATTTATCATTATGGGCTTGTACATTGTGGCTATGAGCTATTCAGGCAGTTTGATAAAAACGACATTCTTGCATGGCGCAAACAAGATTATGAATATCAGATTTTAGTTGCGGATAGGGATTCTGTTTCAAGAAAATATAAAGGTTGTGTCATCGACCCGGCAACTATTGACGATATTATGCTTTTATATATCAGAGGTGAAAAATGATCGGCTTAATTACAAAAGATTTCTTAGTGTTTAATCGGAAGTTCAACAAATTTTATAAACTGCTTTGCGCAATCGTTCTTATTGGCGTCATCCTATTGCTTCCTGAAAATAGTGCGATGTACATAGGACTGCTGTTACCGGCTGTCGGCGTTAGCTTTTTGGCGGAGCTTATTAAAGTTGAGGAAAAAAGTGACTGGAAAGATTATTTACCGGCCCTGCCTCTGTTAAGTCATGAGATTGTTTTGAGTCGTTATTTGTTCTGCGGTATTCTTCTTGCCGCATTATCTTTTATCAGTCTTATTTCGTGTATGATCGCACCGCTGATCGGCGGCATTACTTTAATTGAGGCTATGTCATATTTTATTTTGGGCGTATGGTTTGCCGTTCTGATGCTGTCCTTCGGTGTTCCATGCGGATACTTTTTCAAAAATGAGATGAGTACCGGGGCTATGATCGGGGCATGCGTTGTCATAGGGATAATACGCAATACCGGAGCAGACATGCTTCTGTTTAAGCTTGACTCATTTGTTATCTATGCTGTGGTCATCCTGTTTACCATTTTTATGGTATATGCTTCGTATCGGATTTCACTGTGGATTTACACAAAAAGAAGATATGCAAAATAAAAACATAGTAAAATAGGCATACCCTGTTAAAAGATATGCCTGTTTTGCTTTATTACAATTTAATCTGGAAATCCGCGTAAGCGCTGCTTCCATGTTCATGGCCGTCGAGGCCATCCAGTTCTTCCTGCTCGGAAACCCGCAGGCCGATGGTTTTATCGATGACTTTAAAAATGATAATGGCCATAACCACAGTGAAAACGCCGACGGCGGCAACACCGAGGGTTTCGACGCCGATGAACTGGATTCGGCTCATGCCGTATTCTTCAAGAACCGAGGATTTTGCGAATACACCGGTGAGAATTGTTCCAAGCATACCGCAGCCCCAGTGAACGCCGGTGGCGCCGACAGGGTCGTCAATTTTGAGAACCCGGTCAACAAATTCAACAACGAGGACAACCGCAAAGCCGCAGATGACGCCGATGGCGAGAGCGCCGTAGTTGGATACAATATCACAGCCGGCGGTAACGCCAACCAAACCGGCGAGGGCGCCGTTCATGGTCATGGAGATATCGGGTTTTCCATACCGGACCCAGGTGAAGAAGAGGGCGACTAAGGTTGAGGCAGCAGCAGCCAGATTTGTCGTCATGGCGATATTGCCGAGTTCCGGAGATGCGGCGGTTGTGGAGCCGCAGTTGAATCCAAACCAGCAGAACCAGAGGATAAATGTTCCTAAAGCGCCCAGTGGAAGATTATGTCCGGGAATGGCATTTGGTTTGCCGTCTGCCCGATATTTTCCGATACGAGGCCCGAGGATTGCGGCGCCAATCAGAGCGCACCATCCGCCGACGGAATGTACGGCTGTGGAACCGGCAAAGTCGTGGAAACCGATGGAGGAGAGCCATCCGCCGCCCCAAATCCAGTGACCGGTAATCGGATAGATAAAGATACTGATACATGCGCTGTAGGCCAGATAGGCAGAGAATTTCGTGCGCTCAGCCATAGCGCCGGATACGATAGTTGCCGATGTGGCGCAGAACACGGTGTGGAAAATCATAAATACACCGATTGGAAGCGCCAATCCAAGGCCGGACTGGAGAGAAGCCTCCAGGCTGTAAGGGTCAAAGAAACCGGATAAACCGATGATGCCGTTTCCCTGGCCGAACATGAAGCCGAAGCCGATGAGGAAAAAGGCAATGGAGCCGATGACAAAATCCATCATATTTTTCATAACAATGTTTCCGGCATTTTTAGCCCGGGTAAAACCGGTTTCTACCATGGCAAAACCGGCCTGCATAAAGTAGACGAGGCACGCTGCAATCATTGTCCACACGATATCTAATAAATTATATTCCATAATGGGTAGCCTCCTTTAAAAAGCAAATGTAAGTAAATTATTTCAGTCAAAAATTTAAAGAGCGTCTGCACCGCGTTCGCCGGTACGGATTCGAACCGCATCGAGCACATCGTAGATGAAGATTTTGCCGTCGCCATAATTGCCGGTTGTAATTTCTTTAACAACACGGGCAATTATTTTTTCAGCCACCTCATCTGCAACGACAGTTTCCACCTTTACTTTCGGCAGAAGATTGACGGCATAGGCTGTTCCGCGGTACATCTGGGTGTAACCCTTTTGATTGCCGTAACCCATGATGTTGGTTATCATGACACCGCTGGCCTGAGATTCATCAAGGATTGCCTTTAAGTTCTCAAGCTTTTCCGGTTTGATGACCATTTCCAATTTTTTCATATGATTTCCCTCCTTTTGAAAAAGCTGCGGTACAGGGGATTTTATGCCCTGAAACCACAAAAAAAGACGCCTTCGGATGAGTTCTGCTCATCTGAAGACGCCTTCGTCTTAACATGTGTCTAATTATATTCTCAAAATCTGGAAAGTCAATTAAAAATTCACAAAAAATTTATTTTTGGGAAAACCCCACAAACTTTTTTTTGAAATTCGAAAAATTTTCAGATAATTTATCAAAACAGGTTTTCCAGTTCGCTGAGACAACTGTCAAAGACTTTTAAGGCGGCCCTTGTCGGTTCAGTTGTGGTCATATCTATGCCGCAGGATTTTAATAAATCGATACAGTCCATAGAACAGCCGCCGCTCAGGAACCGCTTGTAATCCTCAAGGGCGCCGGGCTCGCCGGAGAGAATACGTTTGCCGAAGGCAATGGCCGCGGAGATACCGGTGGCATATTGATAGACATAAAACGGCGTATAGAAATGAGGAATCCGCGCCCACTCCATGGCAATCTCTTCATCGATAACCATATCCGGTCCAAAATAAAGTTTATTCAAATCTTTATATACTTTGCAGAGAGTATCGCAGGTCAATGCCTCTCCGGCGGCCTCTTTTTCATGGGTGATTTTCTCAAATTCGGCAAACATGGTCTGACGGAAAAGAGTTCCTTTGAACTGGTCCATCAAATGATTTAAGAGATAGGCTTTCTCTTCTTTCGTTTCCGCTTTTTCCAGCAAATAGGAAATAAGCAGATATTCGTTGCAGGTTGAAGCAATCTCCGCTACAAAAATATTATAGTTGGAATTAACGTAGGTCTGACTGGCGTTTGTATAGCAGGAATGGAGAGAATGTCCCATCTCATGGGCAAGAGTGAAGACATTGTCCAGATTTCCCTGATAATTCAGCAAAACATAGGGATGGAAGCCGTAAACACAGGTGGAATAGGCGCCGCTGCGTTTGCCCAGATTTTCATAAATATCAATCCAGCGGTTATTGAAACCTTCCCTCAGAAGCGCCAGATAATCTTCGCCCAGCGGGGCCAGGCCTTTGAGGACGATGTCTTTGGCTTCTTCAAAAGGAATTTCCGGTGAATGGTATTCAATAATCGGCGTGTAAACATCATACATATGCAATTCTTCAACGCCGAGAAGTTTCTTGCGGAGCGCCACATAGCGGTACATGGACGGAAGAAATTGATGCACGGTGTCAATTAGCTGCGTGTATACGGAGGTAGGAATATGATAACTGTCCAGATGGGCCTCCAGAGTGGAAGCATATTTTCTTGCCCGGGTATAAAACAGTTCCTTTTTGACATTGGCGCTGTAGGCCGCGGCCAAAGTGTTTTTATATGAATCATAGGTATGATAGAGGGCCATAAAAGCATCTTTGCGGACTTGCCGGTTCCGGCTTTCCATCAGGGAAATGAAGCGGCCGTGGGTGATTTCAATTTGCCCGCCGCTGCCGTCATCAATGGATGGAAAATGTAAATCGGCGTTGTTGAACATATTGAAAACTGTCTGCGGGCCATAGCTCATATCGGCGCTTAAAGAAAGCAGTTCTTCCTCTGCGGCCGAGAGAGTATGGGCCTTCTGGCGCAGTGTGTCATCAAGAAAATGCCGGTAGTTTTCGAGTTTCGGCTCCTCGGCAAACCAGCTTTCAAGAATCTCCGGTGTAAGGGTGAGAATCTCCGGGGCTTCCCAGGCGATGGAGGAGAAGATATTGGTGTAAAGGCCGAGAGCCTGACTTTTCATAGCCTGGGCGGCTGTATTGGACGTATCCTGATCGGAATACTGGAAGGCATAGCTGTAGAGCCGGTCGGCGACTAAAAGCTGCGCGTCTTTTTCTTCCAGATAGGCATGCAGATCTGCAGTGGAGCGGCTGATTTTTCCGCGGAAGGCCGCAAGCTTTTCTATGTTTGACTCCGCCAGGGAGAGGGCCTCGGAAAAGGCGGCGCTATCGGCGCACAAAGGCGTTAAATCCCAGGTGTTTTCCCGGTTTACTTCGGATCGTTTTGGGTTGTTTTTTGTGTTTATCGTCATAATTTATATTCCTTTCTTTGAGTCTTTGTTAATTTTATCCAAAATCGTATAATATAAGTATAATAATTTATTGTTTTTTTATCAATAATCCATTGATTTTTTTTTATCAATCGTATAAAATGAATGTGACAATTTCATAATGAGAGGAATTACTTATATGAGAGGGAGAAAATTATGAAGAAAAGAACAAGAAAGATTCTTTTAGGCGTAATGACACTTGCAGTAACTGCTGCACTCTGCGCTTGCGGAGGCGGCAAGGGAGACGAGTCTTCTGCAGAGAGTAAGAACTCTTCGGAAACAGCGACCACAGAAGCCGAAAGCACAGCCGAAGGTACAGCCGTTAAAGGCGGCGAAGTTACCGTTGGTATTGCTCAGGATCTGGATAGTCTTGACCCACACAAAATGGTGTATGCAGGAACTAAGGAAGTTTTATTCAATGTCTTTGAAGGCCTTGTAAAGCCGGATAAGAGCGGAGACCTTATACCTGCAGTTGCAAGCGAGTATGAGGTTTCAGAAGATGCGAAAGTTTATACTTTCACATTGAGAGATGGAATCACATTCCACGATGGCACACCAGTCACCGCGGAAGATGTTAAATATTCGATTGAACGTTATGCGGAGATTCAGGGTGAAGGCTCCGCATTTTCTATTATGGAAAGTGTGGAAATCGTTGATGAAAAGACAGTGAAGGTTAATTTAAGCGAAGGAAATTCCGAATTCCTTGCAAACCTGACACTGGCTGTTCTTCCGCAGAGCAACGAAGCAAACTTTGAGACTCAGCCAATCGGAACCGGTCCTTTTAAATTCGTATCTTTTACACCGGGTCAGAGCTTTGTTGTTGAAGCTTATGATGGCTATTGGAATCCGGAACTGCCATATCTTGATAAAGTGACATTTAAGATTGTTGCTGACACAGATACAGCAGTGACAGAACTGCAGGCCGGCACATTGGATGTATGGCAGTATCTGACAGATGATCAGGTTGCTACTCTGACAAGCGGATTTAATATTCTGCAGGGTAATGTAAACTATGTTCAGGCTTTATTCCTGAATAATGATTTCGAGCCATTTAAGGATGTTCGTGTTCGTCAGGCTATGAACTATGCCGTAGATAAGGATGCAATCAATGAAATGCTCTTCGGCGGCAAGAGCCACCTGATTGGAACGAATATGATTCCTGCTTTCTCCAAATATTATAACGAGGAAACAGAAAACGTTTATACAAGAGATGTTGAGAAAGCAAAAGAGCTTTTGACAGAAGCAGGATATCCGGATGGTTTTGATTTGGTTATCCGTGTACCGGATAACTATAAACCGCATGAGAGCACCGCTGAAATCATCGTTGAAAGCCTGAAAGAGGTTGGCATCAACGCAACCATTCAGTTGGATGAATTCTCAAAATGGGTTGAAGAAGCTTACACAAATCGCGAGTTTGAGGCAACAATTGTTGCCGTTGACGGAACCTTATCCCCGGGAAGCTGGCTGGAAAAGAATCCAAGTGATGCGAAAAAGAACTTTACAAACTACAAAAATGAAGAATTTGATGAAACTTATAAAGCAGCATTAGCAACCGTTGATGATGCGGAAAAAGTTGAACTTTACAGAAAATGTCAGATGATTCTGGCAGAGGATGCCGCATCTGTTTATATTCAGGATGCCGCAAACCTGGTAGCCATTAATGAAAAACTGGATGGCTATGTATTCTATCCATGTGCAGCTCAGGATATGTCCGGCGTACATTTTGTAGAATAATCAAAAGCTGAATTAAAGAAGCAATAAAATAGAAGGGGCACGAAATAACCATGAAATACATGATTAAAAAAATAACAACTCTCATTATAACTTTGTTACTTGTATCCGTGGTTACTTTCGTGGCCTTTTCTGTAATTCCGGGCGACCCGGCTCTGGCTAAGCTCGGAACCTATGCCACCCCGGAGCGGGTGGAGGCCCTAAGGGAAGAGATGGGCCTGAACAAATCTCTTCCGGAGAGGTATATTGACTGGCTCCAGGGAGCCCTTCGCGGCGACTTTGGAGAGTCTTATCAGTATGCGGGAAATGCAGTCAGCGACCTTATTAATCAAAGGCTGCAGGTGACAGCACTTCTGGCTGTCATGGCGTTTATTATTATTCTGGTGATTTCAATTCCGCTGGGGATTATATCCGCGCGGAAAGAGGGCACCTGGATTGACGTTTTTATCAATTTATTTACCCAGATAACAATGGCGATACCCGCCTTTTTCCTGGGAATGATTTTAACCTACTTTTTTGGATTGACACTTAAATTTTTCCAGCCGGGAAAATTTGTCATGCCTCAGGAGGATTTTGGGGCATGTATCCGGTATTTGTTCTTCCCGGCCATTGCCATTGCGATTCCTAAAATTGCCATGGTGGTGAAATTTTTAAGAAATTCTGTACTTAGTGAAGTGAAAAAAGACTATGTTCGTACGGCTTACAGCAAAGGAAACCGCACGAAGAAAGTATTATATACCCATGTGTTCCAAAACGCATTGATTCCGGTTATTACCTTTATCGCCATGGTGGCCGCCGAGATTCTGGCCGGCAGTATTGTGGTGGAACAGGTATTCAGTGTGACCGGGATGGGAAGACTTCTGGTAACGGCGATTTCAAACCGGGATTATCCGATTGTCCAGGCGGTCGTCCTCTATATCACATTGATTGTGATTGTTATTAATTTTATTGTAGATATTCTCTATCAGTTTGTTGACCCGAGGGTACGGACAGAATAGGAGCATAAGATGAAACGAAAGAAATGGAACTATAATTTAACCATCGGATTGATTTTGACGACAATTGTTGTCCTGATGGCAGTAATCGGACACTTTTGGACGCCCTACGGGCCGACAGATATGAATTCGATGTTGAAAAATGCTCCGCCGACGCTGGCCCATCCTTTTGGTAATGATAATTTTGGACGGGATATTTTGAGCCGGATTATGAACGGTATGGGAACGACCTGCTTTGTTGCCCTGTGCACGGTGGGAATTGGCGTCGTTTTTGGGACAATCATCGGTTCGATTACCGGATTCTTCGGCGGATGGCTGGATGAGATTGTCATGCGTTTGAATGATGCCCTCAGCGCCTTTCCAAGCGTATTGCTGGCGTTGATTTTTATCAGTCTTCTTGGGACGGGACGGAATAATATCATTTTTGCCCTCGGTATTTTGTTCATTCCGAGTTTCGCCCGTATCGTGCGAAGTGAGATTATCCGCTATAAAGAGCTGGAATTTGTCAAAAGCGCCCAGGTGATGGGGGCCGGAAAATTTCGGATTATTTTCGTTCATATATTGCCGAATGCGTTGGTCAGCATGCTGACTTCCGCAACGGTAGGCTTTAATAATGCTGTGTTGGCTGAGGCCAGCATGAGCTATCTGGGTTTGGGTGTGCAGCCGCCGGAACCAAGTCTTGGTTTGATGCTTGCGGATGCCCAGTCTTTTTTGCAGATTGCACCCTGGTATGCAATCTTTCCGGGACTTACGATTGTCATTATGATTTTAGGCTTCAGCATGATTAGTGAGGGACTGCGCGTATATCAGGCGAGATAGGAGAAAACGATGGGTGAGAAACTTTTAGAAGTAAAAAATTTAACCATTGGATTTCCGGGAGAAACTGGAATACGCAAGGTTGTCGATGATGTGAGCTTTTGTGTCGGCTACGGCGAGATTGTCGGCATTGTCGGCGAATCCGGTTCGGGCAAGAGTATGACCGTGCAGACGATTATGGGACTTAAAAATCGGGATGCTCATATTATGTCCGGCGAGATACTTTTCAATGGCAAAGATTTGCTGAAAATGTCCGATGAAGAACTGTCAAAGATTCAGGGCAATGACATGTCCATGGTTTTTCAGGAGCCGATGACTTCTCTGAATCCGGTGAAGAAAATCGGATGGCAGGTGGCTGAGAGCCTTAAGATTCATACGCCGCTGCCCGATGAAGAAATTCGCGGAAGGGTTGTGGAGATTCTTGCCAATGTGGGGCTGCCGAAACCGGAGGAACTGTGCCGGAAGTATCCCCATCAGCTTTCCGGCGGTATGCGCCAGAGGGTTATGATTGCCATGGCGATGATCTGCTGGCCGAAGCTTTTGATAGCCGATGAGCCGACTACTGCGCTGGATGTGACGGTTCAGGCTCAGATTCTCCAGTTGCTGCGCAAAATCCATATGGAAGCCAATACATCTATTTTATTCATTTCCCATGATTTGAACGTGGTCAAAGAGGTATGTCAGAAAGTCATTGTTATGTATCAGGGAAAAATTGTGGAAACCGGATATACGGAAGAGGTTTTATATCATCCGAAACATGATTATACGAAGCATTTGGTTGCGGCAATTCCGAGAAATAAAGAAGATATCCGAAAAGATGATCTGGTTATGCAGGCCAGGGATTTGAACGTCTTCTATTCGGTGAAAGAGCGGGGCATATTTGGAAAGAGAGAAAACAAACATGTGCTGCAGAATGTCAATTTTTATATACGCCGGGGAGAGATTCTCGGTTTAGTGGGCGAGAGCGGCTGCGGGAAATCCACACTGGCAAAATGCATTGTCGGATTAAATAAAAATTATACAGGAGAGCTGGATATCCGGGAAGAACATCCTCAGCTCGTGTTCCAGGACCCCTACAGCTCGTTGAATCCAATGAAAAAAATCGGCTGGATTCTGGAGGAACCGCTGAAGGTTCATGGAATAAAGGATAAGGCCAAACGGAAAGAACTGGTCAATCAGATGCTTACTCAGGTCGGCCTGGATGAGTCCTATGCCGACAGGTATCCGAATGAACTGTCCGGCGGTCAGCGGCAGCGAATCAGCATCGGCGGAGCTTTGATTTTAAATTCCAAATTTATTGTGGCCGATGAGCCGGTTTCGGCGCTGGATGTGACGGTTCAGTCCCAGGTGCTCAACCTCCTTTTGGATTTGCATCGAACCCATCAGTTGACCTATTTATTTATTTCCCACGACTTAAACATCGTTCGCCATTTCTGCAACCGGGTGATTGTTATGTATCTCGGTGAGATTGTCGAAGAGGCCGAAGTCGAGGAAATCTATGAAGACCCGAAACATCCGTATACACAGCTTTTATTCCATTCCATATTGACGGATGAGCGGCGGCTTCAGAAGATTACAGATGTGGAGCAGAGCCGGGAAGATGCGTCGGCGGATGGCTGTCCGTTCTATCATCGTTGCATGAGCCGGAGCGATATGTGCCGTGAAAAACGGCCCGAACGCATCAACCTAAATCCAGAGGGCCAAAAACCCCATTGGGTGAAGTGCTTTAAATATCAATAGCAGATGCTTCGCATGGGCGCGCTGCGTCAAGCTTCGCGCGATAAGGTATACCCATTCGGGCATCCCGTATGTCAGATGCTTCGCATGGCGCGCTACGTCAAGCTTCGCGCGATAAGGTATAATTTTAAGCAGGGATGTGCATAATCATGGACATACCCTGCTTTTTAAAAAATAAGAACTAATAATGTCAAAAGCCATTGTTTTTTGAATGATGACTCACTTATATCAATATGAGATTTTGTGATTCAGCAAATTTTTTGACGATTCCGAAAGAAAACAGTAGGCAGATTTTGGCGGTTTTGCGAGCATAGCGTGTGCAGAAATCAATTGTTTGAGCCTGTTAAGGCGAGTTTTGATTTCTGCATACAGATAGGCGGCGCAGTGAAAACGACAAAATCAACGTGTTTTTGCAGGAACGTCAAAGGAAATTTGCTGAACATAAAAAATATGTGATATAAGTGAGTACTCAGATTCGAAACAAGGCTTTTGACAGTGGTATTTTTGAAAAATTCAGGGGAAGAAAATATGAAACGAAATATTAAATTACTTATGGAATATGACGGCTGGCGTTATGACGGCTGGCAGCGCCTCGGAAAGAAGAGCGGTGGAACGACGATTCAGGGAAAACTGGAAGAGGTGCTCTCGAAAATGACCGGTGAGGAAGTGGAGCTGATTGGTTCCGGCCGCACCGATGCCGGGGTACACGCCCGGGGGCAGGTGGCCAATTTTCATACGGACAGTGATATGAAGTGTTGGGAAATGAAGTATTATCTGAACCGCTATCTGCCTCAGGATATTGGAGTCCTCTATGTGTCGGATGTGCCGGAGCGGTTCCACAGCCGCCTCAATGCCAAAGCAAAGCGCTATGTTTATCGGGTGGCCATTGGAGATGTGCCGTCGGTTTTTGACAGAAAGTATACCTGGTACTGCTTTGATAAGCTGGATGTCAGCCTTATGAAGGCCGGAGCGGAACTGATGGTTGGAGAGCATGATTTTAAAGGTTTTTCTTCAGTGAAAAAGAGCAGCAAATCAACGGTGCGTACCGTCCGCCGGATTGATATCGATGTGAAGGAAAGAGAGATAGATTTAATCTTTGAGGGCAATGGTTTTCTCTATAATATGGTGCGTATTATGGCGGGAACTTTAATTGAGATTGGAACCGGGGACAGGGAGCCGGAGACAATTAAAGAAGTCTTTCAGACAAAGAATCGGGAGAAAGCCGGAATGACATTGCCGCCTCAGGGACTGTTCCTGGATGAAGTATTCTATGAGTGATAAAATCCATTAGGAGGCTGGATAGATGGTTAAGATTGAAGGAAAGTCCGTCTTTGGCGGGGTTGCTATTGGACCCATTGGAATTTTAAAGAAAAAAGAGAAAAAGGTGGTCCGCAGCCATGTGGAACAGACAGAGGAAGAGATTAAGCGTTATGAAAAGGCCAGCAAAGAGGCGGAAGCCCAGCTTCAGGCGCTTTATGAGAAGGCTTTGGACGAGGTTGGCGAGGCCAATGCGGACATTTTTCATGTGCATCAGCTGATGTTGTCAGATATGGATTATGTGGAATCGATAACGAATATGATTCGTATGCAGAATGTGAATGCGGAGTATGCCATAGCCATGACCAGCGATAATTTTTCTACATTGTTTGAAATGATGGATGATGACTATATGCGGGCCAGAGCCGCCGATGTAAAGGATGTTTCCAACCGCCTGATTCATATTTTGAGCGGCCAGGGGGACGACCCGCTTCAGAAAGATGCGCCGGTGATTTTGGCGGCGGACGACCTGGCTCCAAGCGAAACTGTCCAGCTCGATAAATCGAAAATTCTTGCTTTTGTGACACGCTATGGTTCGGCCAATTCCCATACGGCAATTCTGGCCCGAACGATGAATATTCCGGCCATTATCGGCGCAGATTTCCCGGAAGACTGCGATGGAAAGGCGGCGGTGGTTGACGGGGAAACAGGCTGCCTGTATATTGAGCCGACGCCGGAAATTCTTCATCAGATGGAAGAAAAACAGCGGGAGGAACAAAAGAAACAGGAAATGCTGCAGGCATTGAAGGGCAAAGAGGATGTCACCCTGGGAGGAAAGAAAATCAATCTTTATGCCAATGTGGGAAATGTGTCCGATGTTATGATTGCTTTAAAAAATGATGCTTCCGGTATCGGTTTGTTTCGGAGTGAATTTTTATATCTGGAAAAAGACCACTATCCAACGGAGGAAGAACAGTTTCAGGTGTATAAGACGGTGGCGGAAACCATGGCGGGCAAAAAGGTCATTATACGAACTCTGGACATCGGTGCGGATAAACAGATTGGGTATTTTGATATGGAGCCGGAGGAAAATCCGGCAATGGGCTACCGGGCAATTCGCATTTGCCTTGATAGGGAAGATGTTTTTAAGACACAGCTTCGGGCCCTTTACCGCGCCAGCGCCTATGGCAATATTGCCATTATGTATCCGATGATCATTTCTGTGGATGAGGTTCGAAAAATCAAAAAGATTTCTGCCCAGGTTCGGCAGCAGCTCTCCGATGCGGGCATATCCTTTGGCGAGGTGGAAGAGGGCATTATGATTGAAACGCCGGCCGCCGCCATCATCAGTGATTTGCTGGCGGAGGAAGTCGATTTCTTCAGCATTGGAACCAACGATTTGTCCCAGTATACGCTGGCAATCGACCGGCAGAATCCAAAACTGGATACATTTTTTGACGCACATCATCCGGCGGTGCTCCGACTCCTTCAGATGGTGGCGGACAACGCCCATAAAGCAGGCATCTGGGTCGGCATCTGCGGTGAACTTGGCGCCGATTTATCTTTGACAGAAAGCTTTATCCGAATGGGAATGGATGAACTTTCCGTGTCACCGGCCATGGTCCTGCCGGTGCGTCAGAAAATCCGGGAGACAAATTGATTTTAAATATTCATGCTATGAAAGTTTTGCCAGCCATGGAATGTGGCTGGCAGTTTTCGAACCTTATCACGCGGAGCCTGACGCAGCGCGCCCATGCGGAGCATCTGACATACGGGATGCCCAAAAGGGTATACCTCATCGCGCGAAGCTTGACGCAGCGCGCCCATGCGAAGCATCTGACATACGGGATGCCCGAAAGGGTATGCTTTTATGCCTCCTCATCCAAAAGTTTTTCATACCATTCAATATTAAACCGCATAAAATCCCGTCCATATCGGGCTGCCGCGAGCTGGTAAAGTCCAATATCCCTGAATTCATCAGGAATGTTGACGTTTTCCCCATCTTTGCAGATGATATCCAACGCAGCGTAATGTTCTTTTAGCTGAAAAATATGTTCGTCCAGAATCTTCCGGCGATTTTCTTCTGCCGAGAACCCCATAAAATAGAGTTTTGCCAATTCCGGGTTTTTGCTGCTCTGTATGGACATAGGCGTATTTACCCACTCAAGAAAATGTTGTTTCCCGCTGTCTGTTATCGAATAGATTTTTTTGTATTTTCCATTTTCAACTGTTTCTTCATATTGGATATCGCCGCAGTTCAGCAGCTTTTTTACAGCCGCCTGTATGCTGCCCATGCTGCTGCTGTACATTAAATTCAGACCTTTGGCTATTCTTTCCCGCAATTGATAAATAGTTTTGCTGCTTAAAAGCAAAAGACCAAGGATAATATTGTCCATTTTCCATCCTCCATATATTACTATTAGTAATATAATTATTATAATGCTTTTGCTTTCTTATGTCAAAAGGAAGATTGTTTATGGGGCTCTAATATAGGTAAAAGCCTGTGGAAGAGTTATAGATATCGTGATATAATTGGGGTGTTCAATGAAAGCGATAAATCGGTATTTTCACTACTCTACGTTCCGTAGATAAACGAAACTCTACGCTCCGTGTGTGTTTATCGAATCATTCATCATGTACAATATTGGCAGAAAGGAGGACGCGAATGGATCAAATCAAGATTGGCAAATTCATTGCCGAAACAAGAAAAGCGCAGAGCATGACCCAAAAACAGCTTGCCGATGTACTGTCAATCAGCGATAAGACGATTTCTAAATGGGAATGTGGGAAAGGACTTCCAGAGGTTTCTCTTATGCTGCCGTTATGCGATGTACTTCACATAACTGTTAATGACCTTCTTTCTGGTGCAAAGATTTCCCAAACTGATTATCAAAAGAAAGCGGAGGAAAACATGATGAATTTGATGAAAGAAAATGAAGAAAACAAGAAGAGGATGGCATTAAGTATCATTTGTGGTGTGATAACGATAATTGCGGTTTGTGCGCTCGTTGTTATTGCAGCATACCTTAAAATACCAACGGCTGCGAGAATCGCCTTAATCGCATTTGCAGCTGCAACAGCGGTAACGGGAATAGGAGCAGCGACAATGATTGGAGTCAAGGCGGGCTATTTTGAATGCCCTCATTGTAAAGCACTTTTTGTTCCAACTACGAGCGAATTTGTAAAAGGATACCACACTTTTACAAAACGCAAATTAACATGTCCTGAATGTGGTAAATCTGGAATGTGCAAGCACCGCATTGTCAGATAACGATAATTTCCGGTTTTTCTGTTAAACCCTCTGAAAACGCTGTATTTTCAAGGTATTTCACTCCTACACATGGCGCACCGCCCGAAAAGGAGAGCGTCCGAAACAGGCTCAAACAGTTGCAGGAGCAAGGCAGACAACAGAAACCACGCAAGAAATCCTTTGACAGAGACAGCCGATAGGCGAAGAAAAACCGCCACTATGGTTTTAACCATAATCGGCGGAATACATATATAGATTAAGTTTCCTGTTTTTTTATCACGGTTACTTTCAAGTTTTCTGCTTCTATCAGCGTTTCCTGCTTGCATTTTGGGCAGTAGAGAGGATAGTTTTTAAGAACGGTATCCTCTCTTATTCTTTCACGAGTTTTGTTGCTGCAGACAGGGCAGAGTATCCATTCTGTATTCATACCTATTGCTCCGACCATCCACTTTTATATCCTGCCAGTTGGAGTTTGTGAGAATTTCTGCATTCTCGCTAAAGAAAGCTTTTCCCGCTTCTGTATCGCCTTTCAGCCAATACATAAACCAAGCTGTCATATATCCGTCAGCACTGTGGAGCATATCGCCATGGTCAGCATTGACCCGCCTTGCGATTACTTTATCCACGCCACCGGGAATGGTATTGTAGCACTCGTCCAGCCACCACAAAGGGCAGATGCCCTGTGCGCTGCCTTCCGCAAGCTCCCCGACGGTATATTCATAAACATTGCCCGCATCAAAATCCTTTGTTCCTGCGACCATAAAGCAAGGAATGTTGATTTCAGAAGGAGCGCAGCTCCAACCGCCGGCAGATTTATTCAGTTCGCCTGCGTGGTATCTTGAAATGGTGCTTGCTGTCCAAATTGCCTGATACAGATTTCCGTTTGCCTGCTCTGTTACGGCGTTCATTGCGCCCACACCGCCCTGTGAGTGCCCTGCGATGCCAATATTGTCCGTATCAATTTTGCCATAGAAATCGCTGCTTTTGTCCTCGTTCAAGCCGAGCATAAAATCAAGCGCAGCGGCGGAAGATTCGCCTGTACGGGAATTTTCGTCCTCATTGCCCACAACAATAAAGCCCCACGAAGCAAAATGCCTGAAAACTTCCCTGTACTGCGAAGCCTTGACACCTGTGCCGTTTGCCATGATTACGAGAGGATATGTATCATTGCCTTCTTTCAGCTCGGATGGATACCAAACCTCATATTTCTGCCACGCCTTACCGTCTGCATTCCATTCAACCGTGGAAACCTCATAAGTGCCAAGCGCTGTATATTTGGTTTCGATTTCACCTTTTGTTTCTGTATATTTCCAATAATTGTCGTTGCGATGGTTCATAATGCCTAAGATAACAAAACAACCGCCTACAAGCAGCACCATGCAAATTAGAATAATCAGTAAAATGATTTTTATCGTTTTTCCCATACAGTGCCCCTCTTATTTCACGGGCAAATACTTATCAAGATATTCTTCTATCTTCTGATAGTATTCATGAAACTCCTTGTTGTCGTTTTGCAAGCCGTGTCCCGAATGCTCAAGAACAATATAATCATGGGGGATATTGTGTGCAGTCAGGGCTTCGTCAAGACGGACGGAAGCCTCAAACGCCTGTATTTTGTCATGCTTGCCGTAAGCCATGAGTGACGGAACGGTGTTATCATTTACCCACAAAAGAGCAGAAATATCCTTCATCGCTTCGTCATATGCAGGAGTGCCAAATAAATCAGCGGTAATTTCTTTTCCGGCCATAACGCTGAACAATCCCGCCGCTGCTTCATTGGTTTCCGCAGTATTTTTATCAAATCCATAACAGCCCCAATCTTCGGGGTAGAAGCTGGAAGGACCGACAGCCCCGAACACCATTCTTACAGGAACAGGAGAGGTATCAGCGTCACGATAGGCATACAGCATTGCCAGACAATGCCCTGCCGAACCGCCCGAAATTACCATTTCATCAATTTTATATCCCAGTTTTTCCGCTTCTTCAATCACAACGGGGATACTATTTTTAATTTCCATTGACTGGGAATATACGCTTGCTTCTGGATGAACTTCATCCCGCAAGGTATAGTTAATTCCTGCCGCCACATAGCCTTTAGAGCAAAGCCATTGCAGCATTGCAGTATCGTCTGACTTGTCGCCTGTTGTAAATCCGCCTGCATGTAAATAAACAACCAGTCCGTAATGTTCCTTTGAATTGTCGGCGGGAACATAGAGGTCAAATTTGTTGGATTCCGCTTCTCCATAGGAAATATCCTTATGTACTGTGCCGACAGAATCATTCCAATCAACGGTGTAATCCTTAGCCCATGAGGGCTGCGCCATCTTGCTGGCTGCGCCTATGCCAAGCGCAACAAGAAATGCTGCAATATAAATGAATGACCACATGATCTTCCCTCTTTTCTTCGGTTTTTGCGCCGTATCCACTTGCTTACTCATAGTAAGTTTCCTCCAAATAACGTACCGCCAATCATAAGGTTCATAACCGCCCTTACGGCAAGCCGTCCGAGGACAAATGCGCCAATCATAACCACCAGTAAAATAATGATTCTTTTTTGTGTAAGTGTCATTTCCTTCCCCCCACTCCTTTCTGATTTTTATTGACATCGCCATTAGCATATGCTATCATGATAATACATTTGTTTCAACGATATAATTGTATCGGCAAAAGAGCCTGTTGTCAATAGGAGGGTCAAAAATGAGACAATCGAAGCAAAATGTATCACCGATGAGTAACGAAGGGAGAAATGCTTATGTGATAGAGCATCTCAGAAACGCACTTATCGAATTGCTTTCAGAAAAACCGATGAACGATATTTCCATCAGTGAGTTAGTTGAAACTGCACAGGTTGGCAGAGCGTCTTTTTATCGGAATTATGAACAGAAAGAGGATATTCTCAAAGCGTATATAGACGATTTGTTTCATGAATGGATGAACGAATGGCAGAGGAATGACGGTGCGCCTTTAAGTGAACAACTCCGTATTCTGATTTCTCACTTTGAAAAACATCGTGATTTCTACAAGCTGCTGAACGACAGAGGGCTTATTTATCTGCTGAAAGATGTAATCATCGGTCTTTTCGGACCGAAGCCTGAGTATGAAAAAGTACAGGCATATACCACCGCTTACTTTGCCTATGTTTTATACGGCTGGATTGATGTCTGGTTTCAGAGAGGAATGCGGGAGTCCGCAGATGAAATAGCAGAGATGTTTCGTGCTCATGGGCTTTGAAATCTATATATAAAGAAAAAGGGGCAAGCAGGGATTAACTCCTACTTGCTCCTTTTCCCTTATACTATCAGCGTTTTAGTTATATATTAGTTCTGCGTTGACAACTTCCCTTGCCCGATTTTGAATATTATTCATTCTTCTGACCCACTCAATCTGATTTTCCGCTTTCATTTGTTCAGTTATCTCCTCACATTCTGCCATCTGTTTCACCAGCCGAAAAAACATATTTTCCGCCTGTTCGTTGATGTCGGCAAGATAAGTGTTGAGTTTGCCGCTGGTCAGAAGCGTTGTGTAGGTCGCTTTCCTATGCTCTTCCAGGTAGCGTTTGTGCCGCTGTCCCCATATCCCGATAGGCTTTTCTTCTTCGGGTGGTAAGGTAAGGCATGGCAGATAGTAATCTCCTTGCAGTTCGTACCAAAGACCGTTGTTTTCATCATAAATGTACTTGTCCATCTTGAAATCCTACAGTATAATATATTCGCACATATGCCACAGTTTCCCGATTGCCACTTGCTGTTATAGCTTGTTATCAGATTTTTTGTCCCCTGTTTTTGCCCTTATGAGGTAGCGAGGAAGCATAAACGCAAGTGAAATCGTATAAAGGGATAAGGCGGACACATTGCGATAAATCCTTTATTTTCAAGCGTTTTGGGGGATTTTATTAAAGCCCTATGAGGGGCAGTAACCACTTATATTGGTATTGGAGGAACCATATTTATGTCAAAGAAAATATTTTTGTTAATTGTGATTTTGGCAGCAATTTGGGCGATTGTTGGAGTGGTTGATTTTAGTAGAGTTCATAGCTTTGAAAAGCCGATATTTTCTATTGGAATCGAAACGGCCGATGATGGGGGTTCTGGGCACTATATTGGTTTAGGCTACTCTTTTGATATAGAGGGAAACTTTATGCCAGAAGATGAATTGCCAGGATTGACAGAATATAGCTTTTATCTGTTTGGATTTAAGGTGACATCAGGGATAAGAGATTGATAACTGCCAGCTCCATGAACTGGAGAAATCGAATTTTTTGGAGGTCTATGAAGGATGGAATTAAGATTTACCGCAAAAATTTTACAAAATGGGGATATGGATGCCGCATATATTGAAGTTCCATATGATATTAAAGCTATATACGGAAAGGGTAGGCTGTTGGTACACGCGACTTTTGATGGTGAGCCTTATGATGGACAAGTGGTTAAAATGGGAACGCCCTGTTATATTATTGGCGTAACGAAAGCTATTCGGAATAAAATATGTAAATCATTTGGAGATGAAATTGCGGTTACGATTAGAGAACGATAAATTAGGCGGATGTATGTTATTTTGAGAAAAGCGGTTTTGTTTATTGCAATGAGTCTTGATGGATATATTGCGGATATTCATGGATGTACAGGCTGGCAACCGTGTCAATTAGTAAATCGTTTGAAGAAGGAAAAAATGAAAAACCTGTACATAAGCCGTTAAATTTTTGGGAACAAGAAAGTGCCGCCGGGCCTTGTTGAATTTTTCCATTATGTGGAAAACCCGGAGCGGCAGGATTGGGAGATTCAAGATGATGAGCGAGTGCGGAAGCTTGCAGGCCAGATTGAAATTAGTTTGTTTAGTTGGAAAACAAAATTTGAGGAGATAATAAAATGGACTTTAGATTAGCGGTTATGCAGGATTTGACACAACTAAAAGACATGTATAAGCAAATCGTTAAAAATATGGACGCAAATGGTATTCAGATTTGGGACGATATTTATCCCTGTGATTTTTTGGAAGAAGATATAAAAAATAGCCGGCTTTATATTTTGCTCAATAATAGTGAAATTATATCGGCGTTTGCTTTGTGTGATAAGAATGCGGGAGAGAAGGCGGTTGAATGGAATGATTATCATGCCAAAGCCATGTATATTGACCGTTTGGGTGTAAATGTAAGATATTCCCAACAAGGAAAAGGAAGTCTGATGATTGACAAGGCAAAAAGAATTGCCAAAACATTAGGTGCTGAATATTTAAGACTTTTTGTAGTAGACATAAATGAGCCTGCGATTCAACTTTATACTAAAAATGATTTTGTAAAAGTTGATGGTGTTTATGACGAAGCCTTCGATGATGGTTTTGAGTTACATGAGTACGGATATGAAATAAAGCTTTAATTAATGCTGCAACTTCAAGTTTGCCGAAATGTCTTTCTAACTTTCCCTATTTTACAGGCTTTCCAGTC